>JAEEGI010015731.1_pt1 | contig 15711 bp, 8 predicted proteins | sample 8958751 | NCBI WGS metagenome assembly JAEEGI01 (sample SAMN16246545, study PRJNA631951) | gut metagenome | biome: gut microbiome; feature: rumen; material: KS-attached | host: Bos | place: Iran: Karaj | collected 2018-10
TGTTGCACCAGTACCACCTTTACCACCACGCGAACTGTCAACACCATTGCCGCCTCTAAGTAGCATCAGGTAATGACCGTCAGTTGTAATAGGATAGGTATCATCTTCCATAGGTGTATCCCAGATTTTTGCAGCTGAAGCACCGCCTGAAGCCTGTTTAAAGGTGAGTTCAGGATTGTTAGCAGCTGTTGAAACCTTAAGTTTTAAGGTATACGTGTCTGTTGAGGCATCATAAGTGAGTTCTTTCTTCGTATCATAGTTGATGCCGTTGATTCCAGCCTTGTTTGCTGTATCAGCGTAACCCATTGCGATGAAATCTTTTGTTGTAACGGGTTTACCGACTTTTGCAGCATTCTCAGCTGAAACTTTAGGTGTGACTGTAAAGCCTACCTGGTACGGAGTGTACGAAGTAGGATTGATTGGCTTATCAGCTTCAGAACTTTCTTTTATGGGTGTTTTGCCATCGCTTGATCTGACAAAGTAATTGGAGATGGAGCGTATGTATTCATAGCCAGGATAGTCATCATCCAAATTATCATCGTTTACAATTGAACGTATATTGTTACTAGGATTACCAAAAACGTCATTGTACAGATCAGCAGTACTAATCGGGCTGAGATCGGTCGGGATCTCAGCTGTCTTACCCTCGGCCGTGAAGTTCAGAGGTACATTGACATATGCGACATCATCACTAAGAACTGTCTCAGCCATGTTGTCCCATGATTCGTCAATGATTGCGAAAACAGGTTTCGGGTTATTCTTCGGATCAATGTAGAGCAAAGGCACTTTGTTACCGCCCATGAAACCAGGCTTTGGCTCAAAAGTAACGGTAATTTTAGCTGTGCCGCCATCCGAAAGGTTTATATTAGAAACAGTTAAAGCACCACCGGTGCCACCCTGCTCTTGGTGACTCTCAGTACCTTTTGTTACCTGAACATTGGATATAGTGAAGAACTTTGAATAGTTCAAATAGAATGTGAGGTTATCAAGCCAGTTGCTGGTCGGCTCACTGGCGTCTTCACCCATATATGTAATATCAACATGACCCGCACCTGCAGCTTTACCGCTGGTGTTGGGGTTTGCCTTATTCTTTACATCGGTTGGAACGGAGTTGTATTTTACTGGTTTGTCGTTGACGGTGTTCGCGATAAATGACGAACCACCGCCGCCACCGCCGATATCTTCGGGGATGAGGGCAGACTTCTGGATACCACCGGAACCGCCGCAGTAACCGGCACCGCCGCCGCCACCACGGAAGTTACCTTTTGCACCATAACCACCGGGGATACCATCTGTTTCCGAGCCGGCTACCTTATCAGTAAACGAACCATCCCAGTTATTGGGATCTCCGCCTTCCCACCAGCCAAGAGCCGTAGTATGGGATTCGCCGGGTACAGCAACACCGTCTTTAACAGTGGCACCCTTACCAATGTGGCCCTGATCCTTCTTTGTGCTGGATACACCATCTTTACCGGCAAATACAACACCACCGGTTACAGGTATAGCTGTACCGTTTGCATTACCGCCGTCACCGCCGTCAGGTGTGGGGTCAGAACCTGAAAGAAAATTTCTGATGCCACCGCCAAGACCGCGTCCGGCACCACCGCCGCCGGCGCCGCCGGCAACCATGATGTAGTTATTTGTTCTGTCGTATTCCCAATCTTCCTTGGAAACGTCAGCGAGTTTCAGTTTGTCGTTTGCGTCAAGGTAGGTGTCTCTAAAATACACTGTAGAACTGTGATCAGTTTTAAGGCTTGCAGATTCACCTTTGTTCTTGAACAGGTAAACGGCAGAATAACCACCGCCACCGCCGACCTTTTTGTTACCCTGATCACCGTGAGGGCCACCACCGTTCGCGGCAGTGTCACCGTTCGGGGCAACAGACTGAATTCCAGCACCGCCAAGGTCGTAGTAAAGTATATCGCCTTTATTGAGGTAGACGTATCCGTATACATGTCCTCCGGTACCGCCTTTACCGCCTTTACCGAAATCATTGTCGCCTGAGGCACCGTTACCGCCCCAGAGTTCAATGAGATACTCACCGGCAAAGTCGGCTACAAAATAACCGTCAGTTGCAACGGTATTCTGTGTAGTCTCATCTGCTTTTTCGACTTCAGACTTGATGTTCATAGTCAGCTGGTATTTGCCGCTGCCTACTTCAACAAGTTTGGAGTCATAGGTAAGTTTGCCGTTTCCGGAATCAAAGTTTACTGATCCGGAAGAGCTACCCGGCTCTGCAGCCTTGGCTTTAAGGCTGAAGGTCGGGACAGCCACTACCACGCATGATAATGTGAATACCATTGCGAGGAAGAAGGACAGGACTCTGTCCCCAGGGCTGCGTGTTCTTGTGTTAACAACCATTCGTTTTTCCCTCCGATGTTTCTTAATAATCTATCAAGAATGTGCATATATTAATTAAAAATAATATTAAATTAATACTATTTATAAATACACACGGTAACATTTTAACGAATTGTGAACAAAAATGCAATAAAATATTAAAATATGTTTTTGGACACTTCTGAAGATTTGTCTCACAAATAATAAAGAAGCAGGCCATAAAGTTCTTTTACTTTACGGCCTGCCGTTTTTTGTGTTTGATTTTGTTGGGTTGGTTTTTCTTTTCTTTTTGTGTGCTTTTTATGCCGTTTCTATGCTGTCGGCTTTCTCAAGACCGAGGAGTTTTACGGCATCTTCGCGCATCTTGTACTTGAGGATTTTGCCGGCTGCGTTCATGGGGAAGCCGTCTACGAAAAGGACATATTTGGGGACCTTGTGTTTGGCCATGTTGGCTGCAATATAGTCCTTGAGTTCCTGCTCGGTCATGGTCTCCCCTTTTCGGAGTACGACTTCCGCGCAGATCTCTTCTCCGAGGCCTTCATCGGGTACGCCGATGACCTGGACGTCCTCTACTTTGTCGTGGGTGTAGATGAATTCCTCTATCTCTTTCGGATAGATGTTTTCACCGCCGCGGATGATCATGTCTTTCAGGCGGCCTGTGATTTTGTAGAAGCCTTCGGGGGTGCGCTGCGCGAGGTCTCCGGTATGGAGCCAGCCGTCGGCGTCAATTGCGCTCGCGGTGGCTTTGGGCATTTTGTAGTAACCCTTCATGATATTGTATCCGCGGGCGACGAATTCGCCGTCGACACCGTCGGGCAGGTCCTCGCCTGTCTCGGGGTCTACAATCTTGCATTCAATTTCGGGAAGCTCTCTGCCGACGGTCGTGCAGCGCACTTCAATACTGTCGGATGTGGAACTCATTGTGCAGCCGGGAGAGGCTTCGGTCTGACCGTATACTATGGTGATTTCGGTCATGTGCATCTTCTCGACAACCTCTTCCATGACGGGTATCGGACAGGGGCTTCCTGCCATGATACCGGTGCGCATATATGAGAAGTCGGTCTTCTCGAAATCAGGGTGCTGCAGCATGGCGATGAACATCGTAGGTACGCCGTGGAAGCAGGTTATGTGCTCCTGGTTAATGCAGGCCAGACTCGGCTTTGCGGAGAAGTACGGGATGGGACAGAGCGTGCCGCCGTGAGTCATTGTGGCGGTCATGGCGAGTACCATTCCGAAGCAGTGGAACATGGGTACCTGAATCATCATTCTGTCGGCCGTGGAGAGGTCCATTCTGTCGCCTATGCACTTGCCGTTGTTGACGATATTGTAGTGGGTGAGCATGACGCCCTTCGGGAAGCCCGTGGTGCCGCTCGTGTACTGCATGTTCGCTACATCGTTCTTGTCAACTGTTGCCGAAATTCTGAGCATTTCGGTCTGCGGAACTTCTTTTGATTTTTCTGTGGCCTCTTCAAATGTCAGACAGCCGGGCATCTCAAAGCCCACTGTTATGACATTTCTGAGGAACGGAAGTTCTTTGGAATGAAGTTTATCTCCCTTTTTGGTATTAAGGAGTTCAGGGCATATGTCGAGGACTGTGTCCTTGTAGCTGTTGTCCTTGTTGTTCTCAATCATGATGAGGGTGTGAGTGTCTGACTGCTTGAGCAGGTACAGAAGCTCCGCCCTTTTGTATGCCGTGTTTACGGTGACGAGAACGGCACCGATTTTAGTGGCTGCCCAGAAGGAAATATACCATTCGGGGACGTTTGTCGCCCAGACGGCAACCTGCATTCCCTTCTTTACTCCGAGGGCCAGAAGAGCCCTTGCAAATCGGTCGACATCGTCACGGAATTCAGCGTAGGTACGTGTATAGTCGAGGGTCGTGTACTTGAAGGCAAGCTGGTCGGGGAACTCCTCAACCATGGTGTCGAGAACCTGAGGGAAGGTCTTGTCGATGAGCGCTTCCTTTTTCCAGATGAACTTGCCCGTGTGGGCATTGTTATAGTAGTAGTGGGACTGGGTTTTGGTCTTGGTTTCAGTCGCGGTCATGAAGTGGTAGAAGTGGGTCAGAATTATCTCAAGATCATCTACGCCTTCAAGGTATACCGGGTTCCATTCAAGGCAGATAAAGCCATCGTAGTTTAAGGATTTCAGGGCATTCACCATCTCCTCGATGGGAAGGTTTCCTTCACCAACGAGGGCATATTTTGCGCTCTCGGTTGCGTCTACAATGTGTACGAGTTTTATGTATGCGCCGAGGTTTTCGATGGTCTTTTCCGGCTCTTCTTTTCCGTCGAAAAATGTGTCGTGCATATTCCAGTCTGCGGCTATTGTGTCACAGGCAAATGCCTTTAAAACCTCTGCGAGTTTTGCGGTATCTGAAAAGAGGTCGCGCGTTACAAGGAGGATTACGGTTTTCTCCTGCTCGGCAATCGGAATTGCCTCTTCAAGGAAGTCTATTACCGTCTGCACGGCGTCATCCTCGTCGCTTTTCGCGTATACACGGACAAAGCCGCAGTTTATGAGTTTGGCCTTTTTGCAGAGCTCGGGAAGTGCTTTCAGCATCTCCTCTTTCTTGGCTTTGTCAGCGATGTTAAACTCGCTGTTTACGGCACAGATCTCCACTCCCTCGTTGAAGAGGAAGCTTCTGACTTTGTTTGACTCACCGTCTGCGAGGCTTACATCGTGCAGCTCTATACCGGAATACTTCAGGTCATTTGCCAGTTCGACAAAGCCCTTGAAGTCGTAGTCAGGCCAGTTTTTAGTGGAAAAAGCGAGTTTCAATTTTATGCCTCCTCATACACAATCTTGTTGATTGCAGCGACATATGCGCGGATTGACGCGCCGATGATATCTGTTGAAATACCGTTGCCCGAGTAGAGTTTTCCGCCCTCGGCACGGAGTTTTACGAGTGCCTGGCCCATGGACTCACGGCCCTCTGTGACTGTCTGAATCTGGAAATCGTCGAGTTCATAGGTGTGACCGAGGATCTGATCGATGGCTGTGAAAGCCGCATCTATCGGACCGTCACCGACACCTATTCCGGAGAGGATTTCATTGCCTTTTCTGAGTTTGATGTTGGCTGTTGCCTGGATAATATTACCGCTGTTTATGACATAGTTTTCTATTTCATATGTTGACGGTACGGTGAGGGCAGATGTAGCGATGATGACCTCGAGTTCCTTGGTGGAAATTGCATTTTTCTTCGCAATTACGCGCTTTGCGGCCTCGAAGACCTTCTTCTTGTCCTCGTTTGAGAGTGTGTAACCTATGTCTTTTGCGGCCTTCGCAACAGAATCGATTGTATCTTTTTCAGTGAGTGTGAACTCAGGGGTATCGGTGGCGATTACCTTCTCACGGACACTCTGGTTTTGGGTGCTCGGAGCCCAGATCATCTGAGAGACACCGCGCTGAAGCTCGGTCGTCTTGATGCTGGTCTTAAAGCCGAGTTCGCTGCCGCGCTTGTCGATGACGTTTACGGAATTCTCTATGTGCCTGTTGTCGGTCTTGATTTCGTTGGCGCCTGCCTCGACGGCTGCGAAGCAGCTGGCGTTTGACATGTGGAGTTCATTGTCGACAAGTACCGCGAACTCGATTTTCGTAAGTTCGGGGATGTCGGCGACGAGCTTTTTGATGAAGGCTCCGAATTCGCTTGGCATTGTCGTGCCGGCCGTGTCGCATACGGTTATCTTGTTTGCGCCCGCCTCCATGGCGCCGTTTATTGCTTTGACGAGAAAATCATACTCCGCTCTCGTTGCGTCGAGAGCCTCGAATTCAACGTAGTTACAGCATTTCTTGCACTCAGTTACAAGTTCTGAGATGAGGTCGAGAACCTTTGAGGGTTTCTTGTGGCAGACATACTCCATCTGCACGGTGCTTGTGGGCACACTGACTTTCAGCGTGGGTTTCTTGGCCTTTTTCAGGGCATCCCACACTGTTTTTATATTGTCCTTTTTCATGCCGACGGGAACGTTGAGTCGGCAGTCCTTAAGCGTCATGGCAAGAGTTTTGATGAGCAGTGAGTCCGTCTGAGGATTTGTCATCTCAGGCAGGTCAATGCCGGCATAGTTGAGCTTGTCCATTATCTTGGCCATCTCAACCTTCTCTTTGAATGTCAGGTTCTCGTTCTCTCTGACTGTTACGTCAGTAAAGCTGATTTTTCTCATCATTTTCACTCCTTGAAAAAACAAAAATCCCGAAAACACAATTGTGTTTTCGGGACGATAATCTGTGTTACCGCGGTACCACCCAAATTCCGAGTTTTACTCGGCTCTCTTCAGGCTCTGACAAGCCCTAAGTCTGTAACGGGACTTCCCGGAATTCCTTATACAACTTAAGCCTTTAGGGAATTCTGCTCCGGCAGGAGACTGTTTTCGGGGCGAACACCGGCTTGCAGCAACCGCCGGCTCTCTCTGAACGCTGGTCCGAAAGCATAGTGCCTTCAACGCATTTAATATTGAATTATGTAGGTATTATAGTAGGTGAACGTTTAAATGTCAAACAGTTTCTAAAATTTTTAAAACGAAGTTCATGGTCCTCTCCGCGGAGTGCAGGTCGAGACGCTCCTTAGGCGTATGGATGTCGAAGAGATCCGGACCTATTGAAATAGCGTCGAGACCCGGTATTCTCTCGGAGAAGATACCGCACTCAAGACCGGCATGGATAATCTCTATGACGGGATCCTTATTGTAGAGGCTCTTAAAGACCCTGACAACATCATCCCTGAAAGCGGAATCTTTGACAAATTCCCAGGCCGGATAGTGGCCGTCAGAGGTCATTTCACCGCGATATTCCCTTGCAATGCCGTCCAGACGCTCCAGGAGGCTCTCCTTGGCCTTTTTGACGCTTGAGCGGACGGAGAAGCGTGCGGTGAAGTTCTCGCTGTCCAGGGCCACCTGGCCGAGGTTGAGCGAGGTCTCTACAAGACCGGGAATATCCACGTTCATTGCCATAATACCGTTTGGCACGGCATTGAGGAATTCTATTACCCTCTCGGTGTCGGAATTGCCGAGCATCATCGTGAGTCCGCCGCCTTTGGGAAGGCTTACGGGTTCTACGGCAATTACCATGTCGGGGTCGGTGTCTATACGGTTCTCCTCGACATATACTGCGGCAAGGGTTGCCACATCCGTCGAGACGGCCACTTCGCCCTCGTATGAGGCGAAGACCACGGCCTGCGTCTCGGACGGTATTACGTTATCGGCCTTGCCGCCCGAAATACTGAGAAGCCTTACGTTGAAATCGTTCTCCAAAAGGTAGAGCAGGAAATCACCCATGACTATGTTGGAGTTTAAGCGTCCCTTGTCGATTTCAACACCGGAATGACCGCCTATGAGGCCCGTTACCGTAATACGGAAGCAGTCATTGTCGCTGTCAGCACTGTTCGGTATATACTGGGGCCTTATCGGCAGTTTTATTTCGGCACGGGCGCCGCCGGCACAGCCGACAGTCAGCACGCCTTCGTTCTCTGAATCGATATTGAGAAGGCGGCGGCTTTCGAGCCTGCCGGTGTCCAGCGCATGCGCGCCGAACATGCCCGTCTCCTCATCGGTCGTGAACACGACCTCGAGGTCCGGGTGGGACAGGTCGTCGGCGTCGAGAATCGCAAGGCACATCGCCACTGCGATTCCGTCATCGCCTCCGAGGGTGGTGCCCTCGGCAGTAAGCCAGTTTTCGTCCCTGACGAGTTTTATGGCCTCTTTTTCAAAATCGAAGTTCATACCGGGGTCACACTCACAGACCATGTCAAGGTGGCCCTGGAGCATTATGGGGGCAGAATCCCTGTTGCCCTTCTTCTTTATGATGATGTTGTTGCTGTCGTCCTGATAGGCTTCAAGGCCCCGCTCTTTTGCAAAAGCGAGGCAGAAGTCAGATATTGCCTTGGTGTTGCCGCTGCCATGAGGTATGGCAGCGAGCTGTTCAAACCAGAAAAGTACCTTGTTAAGCATAGTGCACCTTAATGTAACAACATCCATGCGAGAGCGAGCGCTCCGCCTAAAGCCAGAATAATCGGCATAAAAGTCAAAAGGGCAGAAATGATTATCGCGGGGAGGTCGCCTTTTTCAAGGTCGTAGTGAGGCTCTTCCTCTCTCTCCTCCTCGTTTTCCTCAGAGGATTCCTCCTCTTTCATGCTCTCGAGGTAGCGCTTATTGCGCTCCTCCATTATTTCAAATCCCTCTTGTGTCTTTTTAAGCATCGGACTTACTCTCTTTCTTTTCACCTAAGATATGGTGACATGCGACAAAGTGGTTCGGAGCAATCTCCTGAAGCTCCGGAGTTACCTGTTTGCAGATATCCGTGCAGTACTTGCAGCGGGTGTGGAACTTGCAGCCCTTCGGCGGGTTGACCGGTGAAGGTATATCGCCTTCAAGGATTACGAGTTCACGGTTGTCGTCATAGTTTGTCGTGGGAATCGCCGACAGGAGGGCCTCCGTATAAGGATGGGCCGGGTGGTCGAAGAGTTCCTGTGAATCAGAGAGTTCAACCAGGTTGCCGAGGTACATTACACCGATTCTGTCGGAGATGTATTTGACAACGGACAGGTCATGCGTGATGAAGAGATATGTGAGGTTCTTCTGCTCACGCAGGTCCTGAAGAAGGTTGATAATCTGGGACTGGATTGAAACGTCAAGTGCCGATACGGCCTCGTCGCAGACGACGAATCTGGGATCCGTTGAGAGCGCACGGGCAATACCGATTCTCTGGCGCTGTCCGCCCGAGAACTGGTGCGGATAGCGGTGTATGAAGTACGGCGCGAGACCGCACATCTCCATTATCTCAAGGACGTGGTCCTGCATACGCGGGCTGCGCTTTGAAAACAGGCCGTGCGCCACCATGCCCTCGCCTATTATCTGACCTACGGTGAAACGCGGGTTGAGTGATGAATAGGGATCCTGGAATATGAGCTGGAAGTCAGAACGGAGATGTCTTATCTCGTTCGTTGTAAGACGCGCAAGGTCAATACCGTCATTGCGGTAAACCTCGTACTTCTGGAATTCCTCATCGTCCTTGTACTTGGAACGTATATCAACAATCCTCAGATGGGACTCCTCGATTTTGGCGCGGATGTCCTCCATCTCCTTGTCGATTGCCTCTACAGCGGCTTTTGCGGAAGCAACCTTGCTCTCGTTGCCGCCGTTGTGTTCCTGTACGTATTCGGCATCGGCGAGTTTTGAATCGAGTTTTACCTTCTTCTCCTCGGCCTTTCTCATCTTAAGCGAGAGACCGTAGATGACGTTGAATTCCGCCTGGATTGCGGAGGTATCATCAACCGTAATGAAACCGCCGAAAATATTGGCAATATTTCTTAAAGCGGCATCGGATTCGAGCTTCGCGATGCGGTAATCCTCAAGTTTCTCGGCGTAGTTTTCATCGCCTTCCTTAAGGCCTTCAAGAGCCTTCTCGGCCTCTTTTGCCTTCTCGTGGAGACGTTTTGACTTCTCCTTCATTGCGGGGAGATGATTTATTGTGTACTTTACGTACTTCGGCGCGAACTCGTCGAGTGAGCGTCCGAAGTAGAGTGTCTGGCCGTCCGTCTGCTTGTAGAGTTCGAGCATAGTTCTGCCGAACGTCGACTTGCCGCAGCCGGACTCACCGACAAGACCCAAAGTCTCACCCTCGTAGATAGAGATATCTATGCCGTCGTTTGCCTTGACATACATACCCTTCTTGCTCAAGGGGAAGTACTGCTTGAGGTTTGTTATTTTAAATAATACTTTCTTTTCTTCAGCCATTCTGACGTTCCTCCTTGTTAGGATAGAAACATCTGATGTCCTGGACATCGGATATCTTCGTCATGGGCGGCTCTTCCTCTTTGCACTTGTCGGTTGCGTACTTGCAGCGAGGCGCAAACTTGCAGCCCTTCGGGAGGTCGAGCGGGTGCGGAACCGCACCGGGGATTACGTCCAGGCGATCGTTTGCAGGTGTGTCAAGACGCGGTATCGAGCTCAGAAGTCCCTCTGTATAAGGATGAGAGAACTTGGTCTCGGGATTAAAGAGCGTCCTGGCGGGAACCCGCTCGACAACCTGTCCGCAGTACATGACTGCGACATAATCTGCCATCTGATTTATAACGCCCAGGTCATGAGTGATGAAGAGGATACTCGTACCCTGATCCTTCTTAAGCTCATTCATAAGGCGAAGAATCTGTGCCTGGATGGTAACGTCGAGAGCCGTTGTGGGCTCATCGGCGATAAGGAGCTTCGGTTTGCAGGCAAGCGCCATGGCTATCATTACGCGCTGGCGCATACCGCCCGAGAGCTGATGCGGATACTGTTTCGCGACTATCTCCGGGTTGGGGATTTTTACATCGCGAAGTATCTCGACTGACTTCTCCGCAGCCTCTTTCTTGTCCATGTTCTGATGGATGATGAAAACTTCGGAGATCTGCTTTTCTATCGTAAATACGGGGTTTAAAGAGGTCATCGGCTCCTGGAAGATAACCGAGATATCGTTGCCGCGGATCTGGTACATCTCCTCTTTTGAGAGGTTCGTGATGTCGCGTCCGTCGAAGGTTATCTTACCGCTGTCGATGTAGCCGTTTCCGTCCAGAAGGTGGAGTATGCTCATGGCAGATACGCTCTTGCCCGAGCCGGACTCACCGACTATACCGAGGGTCTCTCCCTCATTTACGGAGTATGAAGCATTGTTAACGGCCTTTACTATGCCGCGCTTTGTCGTGAAATAGGTGTGGAGGTCTGTTACTTCCAATAATACTTTCTTATCTTCCATACTCGCACCCCCTTATCTTCTGTTCGACTTCGGGTCGAGAGCGTCACGGAGACCGTCGCCGATGAGGTTGATGCAGATACACGCAATACCGAAGATAGAACCTACGAATACCCAGTTCCACCAGTAGTTCTGGATGGTGATACTGTTGTTTGCGCCTGTGAGCATGTTACCCCATGTGGGTGTCGGAAGCGGAACGCCGAATCCGAGGTATGAAAGTGTGGACTCGGTAAGCATTGCTGTACCGAATGCGAGTGTAATAGATACAAGGCATACCGACATGACGTTCGGAATGATGTGGCTGAAGATGATCTTTCTCTCTTTTACGCCGAGAGCCTTCGCTGCCACAACATACTCCATCTCACGCTGTGAGAACATCTGCGCGCGGACAAGGCGGCAGAGTCCCGGCCATGAGAGTACACCGAGGATTATCATGATTATGTACATGCGCTGTTCTATTGAAACCTTCGTACCCATAACGGCCGAAAGAATCATGGCGAAAGGTATAAACGGCATTGAGGATACAACCTCCGCAATACGCATGACTACCATATCGACCACTCCGCCGAAGTAACCTGCGATACCGCCGAGGATTACACCGATGATTATTTCGATAACAACGGAGAGAGCACCGATTGTCATGGTCATCTTACCGCCGTTTACAAGACGTGAATATACGTTACGTCCGAGGTTGTCCGTACCGAGAGGGAAGCCCTTAAGGCCCCATGTGAAGATGTTTCCGTCCTTATCTACGGCATAGTTCTGGAAAGAACCGGCATAGAGGGCTTCAACATTGGCTTTTTCAGCCTTTTCAGGCACTGTGGTCTGGCCGTACTTGTCATCGCCCCAGCAGACGATTGAACCGTCTTCGAGGAGAGCGGTGTAGTGGTAACGTCCGCCTACGAGTTTGACTACCTTGGAGTCAAACTCCGGGACCTTGTTCTCTCTCTTTGTCGGGGCGCCCCAGACGACAATGCTGCCGTCCTCCTTAAGCGCCGCGACAGTGTTTGTCGTGGAGGCGAGCGATACGACACCGCTCTCCGCCTTTTCGGGGATTCTCTGTACGGTCGTGCTCGCGTGCTCGCCGCCCTTTACAACCTTTCCGGAATCAAGAAGAAGCACGAAAGAGTTGTTTGTGAGCGCGAAATCGACGACATGGCCGTCATACTGTTCCTTATCGTATGTGAAATCAACAAAGTTCTGATTGCCCCAGATAAAGAATCTGTTTTCGTTTGTCAGAACGCCCGAGAACTGGTTTGAAGCCTCCGCTTTCACAATCTTGAATGTGTGTGAGAGGTTGTTCTGCTGCAGTTCCTTCGGAAGCGTGCACTGGTTGAGACGGTCGCTGCCCCAGGCATAGATCGTTCCCCTTCTGTCATAGGCTATCGCATGGTCAGCACCCGCTGCCACACCTATAACCTGTGCATTATTTACATCTGTAGGAAGTTCCGCAAGATTGATAATCTTTGTTACCTTGCTCTTGCCCCAGACATAAGTGTTACCTTCTTTGTCGACACCGATTGAGTAGTTGTTGCCGACTGAGATATCCTGTACACCGTTTTGTTCAAGAGCCTTCGGATACTTCAGCATGTTGTATCCGGGAGCTATGTTTACGAGTGTGCTGTCCTGCTCACCGAGGTCAAGATAGACGAAATTGGGAGCGATGAATACGAAGAGCGCGATTATGATGAACACTACGAGAGCAATAACCGACATCGGCTTTGAGAAATAGTTCTTTACGACGAGACGGAACGGGCTCTGCATCTGCTCTTCGGCATATATGTCAAGTTCCTTATTCGGGAATAATAATCTTCTTATCCAGCGAGTAAGGAAGAATTCTTTTTTCTTATTTTCCATAAGTTCCTCCTTACTTATCAATACGTACACGAGGATCAACCAGCGTGTAGCTTATATCCGTAAGCAGTACGCCTACGAGGCTGACGAATGTGTAGAACATCTGCATTGCAAGTACGAGCTCGTAGTCGGTCGTATTAAGACCTATCCAGTAGAGTTTACCTGTACCGTTTAATGCAAATGTCTGCTCGATTACAAGCGAACCGCCCGTGAATACGGCAATGAACCAGCCCATTATCGAAGTTGATACGGGCAGGAGTGCGTTTCGCCATGCGTGGCTGTAAATTACAACCTTTTCGCGAAGACCCTTCGCGCGGGCCGTACGGATATAGTCCTGTGTAAGAGTGTCCATCATCGCGGCACGAACCGTACGCGTCATGCCTGCAAGTCCCGTGAACACGAGGACGATTATGGGCAAAGCCATATAGTACATACGGTCGGCAAACTCATGCAGGCCGACATAACTCGAGCCCGGAGTCTTTGCGCCTCCCGTAGGAAACAGCGGCAGTAAAACCGCAAACAGATAGATGAAGAGAATACCGACAAGATAGGTCGGAAGGCTGTAACCTACGACCGTCGCCGCCTGAATGGCGCTGTCGGACTTTGAATGCGCGTGAACCGCACAGTAGATACCGAGCGGTATGGTGATTAAAAGAGTGAGGATGGTCGAAACAAGGTTAAGTATCGTTGTATTAAGCATCGGCGCACCGATTATGTCAATTACGTCTCTCTTGTAACCCAGAGAATAGCCGAAGTTACCCTGGAGCATGCCGTCAAACTCTCCGTTGATATCCTTTATGAATCCCATCCACCGGGCATAACGGACAATCAGCGGGTCGTCAAGACCGAGCTGCGCTCTCAGTTGTAAATACTGTGCCTGCCATTCATCGGGTTTTAATACTTTTCTAAGCGGTTCAAGCTGTACAAGTGCCGGATCCGACGGGATCAGGTTGTACACGAAAAACATCATAAGAGATACCACGAAGAAAACGATGACAAGGTAAATGACACGCTTGATTAAATACTTTTTCATGTTTTCTTATATTCCCCCTCTTTTTACAGATAAAAGGGCCTCCCCCGAAGAGGAGGCCCCTTTTAATCTGTGCTTAATTATTTAGCAGGAGTTGCGTAGAGGATAGCACGGGCATAACCCCAGAACGGACCCTCCTGATAGTTAGCAATGCTGTTCGGATATACAGACATGTAGATGTTCGCATAAAGAGGAACCTGAGGAAGGAGCTCATTATAGCGAAGTACGAACTGCTGCCATGTATCGAGATACTTGTCATAGTCACCGGACTCAACGCCGTATACCATGTCCATTGAAAGCTTATCAAGCTTCTCATCATAGAGGTGGTTTACGTTGTAGCCCATGTCGATGTAATCCTGGTTGGTGGTGAACTCGAATGAGAAGTCATAAGCACCTGATGACCAGCCTGTAGCAAGGTTGAACATGTTGTACTTAGGAACTGCATAGTCGCCATCACCAAGAGCGGAGATATCCTGACGATAGAGGTAGTTAAGGAGCTGATCGAAAGTCATAACGTTCTGTTTGATCTCGATGCCGGCTTCCTTAGTAGCCTTACCGTTTGCAAGCATTGTGGAGAGAAGGTCGGAAACTGAGTTGCCTTCTGAAGAAGCCCAGTTAACAATAGCGGGCATGTAGATCTCGCCGTTTACTGTCTTGCAGAAGTCTTCATAATACTTAGCTTCGTCAGCTGTTACTCTCTTATAACGAACTTTGCCTGAACCATCTTCATAGTCAGAACCGTCTTCGTTGTAGATGAAGCCTGCTTCCTTGAGGAGCTTAACAGCGCCTTCAGGATTGTAGTCATATGTGTTGAGGTTCTTGGCAAGGAAGTCCTTGGAATCCTCATACATTGAGAAAGCTGTGCAGTACGGGCCGTGAACAACTGAACCCCAGCCCTGGCAGAATGTGTTAGCAAACTCATTGCGGTCAAGGAGCATAGCTACTGCCTGACGGAATTCTGTGTACTGTGTAGGACCGATATCGCAAGCGAAACCGAAGTAACCGTAACCGGCACGGTCATACTTGCAGTAAGAGCTGTCAAGTTTCTTGGAGTCGATGAGGTCGAGAAGAGCATTGACCTGATCACCGTCAGCGATACCTGAGTAAATCTGGATGCCGCCTGTGGAGATTGTGTCGATAACTGTCTCGTCTTCAGCCTTAACGATAACGAGCTTCTTGATTGTGGGTTTCTGGCCCTGGAAGTCGCCGCAATACTTGTCGTTGAGCTCAAGTGTGATTTCGTTGGCTGTCTTGTCGAACTTAACAAGGTTGTACGGACCTGCTGTTACACGGTCAGATGTAGCGAACTGAGCAGCTGCAACTGTCTTTTCGATAGCATCCTTCGTGAACTCTGTGCCGTTGGCGTTCTTCATGTAAGCGCCTTCGCCGTCATCTGCTACTGACCAGCCTTCACCGAACCAGTAGTTAAGGTTAACTGCCTGGAATGCGGCATAGCTCATGTCGTAGTAGTAAGGAAGGTAAGCATTACCGTCAGAACCTTCAGCGAGAACTGTTACTGAGAACTCATAGTCGCCGAGGAGACGTGCACCTGCAAGTACCGGAGCTTCGCCCTTTGAATAAGCGTCGCCGCCCGGGATCATAGCATAGGTCATCTTTGTAACGCCCATCTCAAGTCCTGCGGGGCTTGTGATGAAGAGGAGCCAAGCAAGGAAGTTTTCAGCCTTGATCGGATCGCCGTTGTTGAACTGAAGACCTTCTTTGATCTTGAAGGTGTAGGTGGCATTGCCGTCGTCATCTTCTGT
>JAEEGI010015735.1_pt1 | contig 15708 bp, 14 predicted proteins | sample 8958751 | NCBI WGS metagenome assembly JAEEGI01 (sample SAMN16246545, study PRJNA631951) | gut metagenome | biome: gut microbiome; feature: rumen; material: KS-attached | host: Bos | place: Iran: Karaj | collected 2018-10
TAATCCCTCCTCTCTCCTTGGAGAGAGGGAAAAGCGAAGGAACAGAATGTGACAGAGCCGTCTAATCCCTCTCTCTCCTTGGAGAGAGGGGGAGAGAGCGTCTCTCCCTTGAAGAGGGAAGGCGAGCGAAATGAAATGAGCTAGTTGTCTAATCCCTCTCTCTCCTTGAGGAGAGAGACGTGATGAAACGAAGTGAACGTCTTGTCTCATCCCTCTCTCGTAATGAGAGAGGGTGATAATAATAGCGAAATGAAATGAGCTAGTTGTCTAATCCCTCCACTCTCCTTGGAGAGAGAAATCTCACTCTCCTTGAAATAAATTATGCCAACTCCCCAATGAAGGAGGTGGAAATTTTTCATTGAAAATTCGGACTTATGGAAAAAAACAGGTGCAAAACACCTCTCGCTGAACCACAAAATGTAAAAAAAGAGACATTTCTCTCTAATTTTTGTGCGAAAAGTCATATTTTGTGGTAAAAAAAATGAAATTTTGTAACAAAAAAGTATTCTTTCCTAGAAAAATTTGTTATATTATTTAAGGACTTATCAGAGGGGGAGCTTTGATCTACTGTTTTTACGCAAGCGAAGATTCGCACCTAATTTGAAATAGCAAATACGGATACTAGGAACCGATAATTCGGTTTTTGGTGTATTTGGAGTTTATTCAAAAAGTCTCTCATTCCAACTCGTTAAATACTGCCGCCCTCCTCTCGAGGGCGGCTTGCCGTTTTTATGGGTTTAAGTAAGACTTTTTTATACCCCTTGGTATGGGTTGAAAAAAAGACCCATCTTTCGATGAGTCTTTTTATACCCTTGGTATGGGTTAAAAAAAACAGCACAACTTTCGTTGTGCCGTTTTTATACCCCCAAGCGGGTTTGAACCGCTGTTGCGGGAATGAAAATCCCGAGTCCTAGGCCACTAGACGATAGGGGCGTTTAGCGTGAGGACAAATATAGGATTTTATCCAATAATGTCAAGGGCGCTAAATTAAATTTTTTGGAAGGTTAAAAAAAACAGCACAACTTTCGTTGTGCCTTTTTTATACCCTTGGTATGGGTTAAAAAAAAGCCAGCCTTGCGACTGACTTTTTTATACCTTGGTATGGGTTGAAAAAAAGACCCATCTTTCGATGAGTCTTTTTATACCCCCAAGCGGGTTTGAACCGCTGTTGCGGGAATGAAAATCCCGAGTCCTAGGCCACTAGACGATAGGGGCGATTTGTGCGCCAAATATAGCAGTTTCCCAAAAATTGTCAAGGGCTCTGTTTAATTTTTTTATTTTTCTCCCGTGATTTTGAAAAAAAAGCTAAAAAAATTTCTGTGGCGAGGCGTTTTGCGGTTTTTACCGGTGGCTCTTTTGGCGAGTGCCGCTGATGCTGCATTACTTTGGGGCATCCGCTCGTTTATGGGAATTCTCCAGGGCGAGTCTGTTTTCTCGCTTTCTGGGTGGCTGCTCCTGATGCTTGCCTTGACGGTGCTTCGCTTTGTCTTTTTTGTCTGGAAGCTGAATGTCTCCGAAAAATGGCTTTACGGTACGGGATCGTTCGTGACGGCGTGGTTTTTGAGGACGCTCCGGTCGCTGTCGCCGCGCGTTTTCCATACGCCGGAGGGCGATGCGAAGGTGGAATCCGCCTACGAATCGGCGGTGGTGTTGCAGAATAACGGTGGCGTATTTTTTCAGGCGGTGCAGGCGGTTCTTCAGCTTTTGGTGTTCTTGCCGGTGCTGCTCTATATTTCGTGGCCGCTTACGTTGTTCCTTTTTGTGGTCGTTGTTCCGCTGGTGGCTTGGATGCAGCGCTGTTTGCATAGGATGGGGCCTGCCGAAGAAGGTGTTCTGACCTTGCGTTCGGATTTCCGCGGAAAGCTTTACCGTGCGCGTCGGCTGTTCCGTCGCTGGAGCTCTGGCCTTGAGCGCAAGGCTGTGTCGTCGGAGTTGCTTTCGGTGGTGCGTGCGCTTCGGGACGACGGACTTTCGGTGTCTCTCAAGAAGGGGATGCTTTCGCTTACGACGGAGATGGTGTCTGTTTTGGCGATGGTCTTTGTGCTTGCGTTTTGTGCGCTTTTGATTTCGCGGGGGTGGATGGACGGCACTGGGCTTGTCCTGTATTGTTCGGCCGTTCTCCTTTGTTACAAGCCGGTGAAGGAATGTGCCCGCGTGATGCCGCAGGCGCGTTCGGCGATGAGTGCGCTCCATGTCTTGGAAAAATTTGAAGGATTGCCTTCGAAGAGGACGGATGCAGATTCGGTCGAAGTTGTTTGCCCGCCAAATGCTGAAAATCTGGAAATTGTGTCTGGAGATTTTGCATACGAAGGCGGATTTGCCTCTCTTTTCAGCAATTTTTCGTTGAGCTGGAATACGCAAAAACCTGTCCTTGTTCGAGGCAGGAATGGTGTGGGTAAATCGACGTTGTTGCGCTTGATTGCCGGGCTCGAAAAATGGGACCATGGCAATGTGACTTGCCCGCCGCGTCTGAAAAATAGCGTGTTCTTTGTCGCGCAGGACTTGGAACTTCCGCCGGTTCGCTTGCTCGAAAAGCTTTTATCGCAGTCGTCTTCTGTGGCTGTCACTGAATTTGCCCGTGCGGCCCGCGTCACTCAGATTATTGCAAAAGAGGGAATGTCTGGCGGGGAACGTGCCCGTGTCGCTTTGGCCTGGGCGCTTGCTTCGGACTGCTCCATGGTGCTGCTGGATGAACCGTTTGCGTCGGTGGCGCTTGTGGACCGCGAACCTCTTTTGACGGCGTTCCTCGACACGGCAGAGCTTTTGCACAAGTGGGTCGTGCTTGTGAGCCATGACGTTCTGTCGAAAGAGTTGGAACAACGTTTTAATGTCGTGGAGATGGACCATGCCTAGCGCAGAGAACGGTTTTTCTGCGTTCCTGTATCGCTATCGCGGCTATATTTTAGGGGCTTTCGCGATTGCCCTTGTGCTATTTCCGCCGAGCCGATTCCCGGATGAATTACGCGTTGATGGCTGCGTGGGCGGCATTCTGCTTGCTGTTCTGTTTTACGTGGCGAGTGCATTGCTTCGGGTACGGGCGCGCCAGTTTATTGGTGAACACACTCGTGGAAAAGTCCATGCGGCAGATACGCTTGTGACCATCGGGCCTTATGCTAGGCTGAGGCACCCTCTCTATGTTTCCAATACGGGTTTTGCCTGCGGCGTTGTCTTTTTTCATTTGGGAATGTCGCTTTGGGTCATCCCTTTTATAATCTTGGTTATCTTGTTTGAAGTGACGCTTGCCCGGATCGAAGACCGTTTTCTCGAAAACAAGTTTCAAGATGCATGGCGTGAGTGGGCGTCAAAAATACCATCATTTTTACCCCGTCTAAAAGCTCCGTCCGGTCCCTGCCGCAATGATTCTAGTGCGTTCTCTGGCGATTCTTGCGCAATCCCCCCGCAAAGAACCTTTTGGCGGGCTTTTTTTGCCGATGCTTCCACATGGTTGTGGCTCTTGTTTTGTAATTTATTGTTTGTTTTATTGAAAGTGACGGTTTTCTATGTTTAAGGTTCTTGATATTGCACGTGAGGCGCTTGGGTCTGTTGCCAAGGTTGCCGCCAAGGTGCCCGTTGTAGAAAACAAATATCGCATGAATGCGCGCTTGAAAGGCCCATGGCCGAAGGGTCCGTTCCTCTGGATGCACGGGGCGAGTCTCGGCGAATGCAAAATGCTCATGAATTTGGCGAAACTCCTCAAGGAGGATTTGCCGGATTGCCCGCGTCTCTTGATTACGACGCAGAAGGTCGAGGTGCTCTCGTTTCTCGAGGAGAATGGTGGCGATATAACTTCGTGTATCGCTCCGGTCGATTCCCCTGTGCCGATGAAGTCCTTTATATCGTCGGTGAAGCCGTTGGGGCTTATTCTTGCCGAAAACGAGTTTTGGCCGGGTTACCTGTCGTCGATGTTGCGTATTTCGCCCAAGCCTTCTGTGGCGGTGGTTTCAGGGCGGTTCCATAGGGCTGTTCCCGGGATTGATTTTTCGGCGGTGGGCTATGTGAGCATGCAGACCGGATCGGATCTTTCCCGGTTTATGGGGGTCGCTTCCCGTGCTAATATTTCGCGGATGATGATTGGCGGGGACTGGAAGCTTTTGCCGTGGGTCCGTTCGGGAATGACGGTTCAGGCTCCCGAAAATCCGACGGTCGATACGGTGTTCGTCTCGATGCACATCCAGGAATGGGCGAGCCTCTGCCGGATGGTCGTCTCGTCTATCAAACGCCAGGAATCCGTGGTGATTGTGCCGCGCCGGTTGTCTGAAGCGTCGGAATTCCGCAAGGCGCTTCTGGACCAGGAACTGATTGTTGTCGATTGGCCATTGGTGCAGAAGGGTGCTGTTTCGATTGTGAACGAGTTCGGCAAGACGAAGGATGTGTTTGCGGTATCGAAGTCCGCCGTCGTTGGTGGGTCGTTTGCCCGCGGACTTGGCGTCCATGACTTTTGGGAACCCTTGCAACGCGGTGTAGCGACATGCGTGGGTCCGTTTGCCGTGGGGCAAAAAGAGGCTGTCGCGACGCTTGTCCGTGAAGGCGTGATTACCCAGTTGCAATCGACCGCGGAATACTCTCGACGCAACCTGCCCGATGTCCGCCTGGTGCAGACGTTCCTTGCCCACGAAAGTGCGAAAATTAACGATTCGTACCAACAACTGATTGAATTTTTGAAAAACTTGCTCAAGTGAATTAGGTGAATTATGAAAAAAATCGTTTTGGCTACGCCTCGCGGTTTCTGTGCCGGAGTCGATCGCGCTATTCATGTGGTCGAAAAGGCAATCGAAAAGTTCGGTTCCCCCATTTATGTCCGCCACGAGATTGTCCATAACAAGTTTGTCGTGGATACGCTTAGGGACAAGGGCGTTGTCTTTGTCGATGAGCTTTCGCAGGTGCCGGAAGGATCCGTGGTGATTTTCTCTGCGCATGGCGTCGCTGAACGCATTTACGACGAAGCGAAAGCCCGTAATTTGCAGGTGCTCGATGCGAGCTGCCCGCTGGTGCTCAAGGTGCATTTCAGCGCCAAGCGCCACTACAATGCGGGCCGCCATATCATCTTGATTGGACATGCGGGACATGCCGAAGTGGAAGGGACGCTTGGCCAGCTCCCCGAGGGGGCGATTACGCTTATCCGCAACGAAAACGATGTGGAAACGGTCGAAGTCCCTGCGAACAAGGAACTGGCCTACATCACGCAGACGACGCTTTCTGTGGCGGAAACGCGCAAGATTATCGAGGCGCTCAAGCGACGCTTCCCGAACATTATCGGACCTGAGGCGGGCGATCTCTGCTACGCGACAGGCAACCGTCAGGCGGCGGTCCTCGACTTGTGCTCCATGGTCGATATGCTGCTGGTGGTCGGGGCCAAGAATTCCTCGAATTCGTCGCGACTTATGGAACTTGGGCTTGAACAGGGGCTCCCGAGCCATCTGATTGCCGATGTCAACGATATCGACCTGTCGTGGTTCGAAGGGATCGATACGGTTGGAATTTCGAGCGGGGCAAGCGCACCGGAAGTGCTGGTTCAGGGTGTTGTCGATTGGCTTAAAGCAAAATTTGAGTCCGTCAACGTCCAAAATCTCATTAAATTGGTGGAAAATACCAAGTTTAACTTGCCAAAGGCACTGCAAGATTAAACTTTAGCCTTGACAGTTCCGAAATATTTAGCTAAAATTGGTGCCTGTAAAAACAACGGAGTTTAATATGAGCCGCATTTGTGAAGTTACCGGCAAGGCCGGCCTCGTGGGCAACATGGTTTCCCACTCTAATCGTAAGAAGTTGATCAAGCAGCTTCCGAACCTCCAGAAGAAGCGCTTCTACATTCCTGAAGAAGACCGTTGGGTGACTCTCCGCGTGAGCGCTGCGGGTCTCCGCACCATCAGCAAGCTTGGCATCCAGGCTGTCGCTCAGGAACTCGGAATCTAATTTTTTAGATTAAAGGTTTTAAAAAGCCGCTATGCTCTGCATGGCGGTCTTTTGTGTATTCTGGGAAAAAGAGTTATGAGTTCTGAGTTACTAGTTACTAGAAATGTTCTTATTGCATCCTCTAGTAACTATTAACTATTAACTAGTAACTAGTTACTACCTCCTACTTCCTACTTCCTACTGTCTACTTCCTACCGTCTACTTCCTACCGTCTACTTCCTACCGTCTACTTCCTAATGAACTGCGGGGCACCCTTGTACTTGGCCATGGCCTGCATGATGCCTCCCATTTCCCATTCCTTTTCTTTGAGGCGGCGGCGGAGGAGTGCCACGAACACTTCCATGAGCATCTCGCAGTCATAGACGGAGCGGTGCATCTTTTCTTCGTCGATGGTCATCGAGATTTCGCCGCGTTTCATGAACATGTTCGCCATGAAGCCTAGCTTGTGGTTTGCAAGTTCCGGCATGATGGCCTTTGAAATGGCGAGACTGTCGATGACGGGGTTGGCTGGCGTGAATTGCGGGTTCTGCTCGTAGGCCGTGCGCAAGAAGCTTGCGTCGAAGTTCGCATTGTGGGCGAGCAAAATGGAGCCCGGACCGCAGAACGCGGTGAACTGCTTGAGGGCTTCGCCGACGGGCGGTGCGTTTTCGACCATCTTGTCGGTGATATGGTTCACGTTGGTGGCCTCGGCGGGAATGAGCATATTGGGCTTTACGAGCGTGTCAAATTCCGAGATGAGTTTCGGGACGACTCGTCCGTTTTTCACCTCTACAGTGAACTTTACGGCGCCAATTTCGATGATTTCGTCCTTGCGATTGACAAGGCCAGTCGTTTCTAAGTCGAATGCGACAAATTTTGGAGGTAATGCGATCACGGCTGTATTCCTTTTCTTTAATTTTCTTCGGGCAAAAGATACTTAATTTCGATGTCAATAGCTGTCAGCGGGAGCGGAATGATGAATTTATCCCATCCGTTCAGGCGGAAATGTCTGCCGTACCTGACGCAAAAAAGCCAAAGGGGGCATCCGCTGGTTTTGGACAGCCATAGCGAGCCAGGCTTGACTTGGAGGGCCGGGCCGTGGGGGCCGTCGAGAGCCATGCCGACAAAACGGCCTTTCTTGAGCGACTGGAGCAGGTGGCGGACGTTTGTCGCTCCGTGCGTGTCGGAACCGCGGGTCACCTCGTAATGGAGAAGTGTTGCCGCTTGGGCGAAAAATTCCCCGTCGCTTGATTCCGAGACGAGAATGTGGACGTTTTTGTCCTTGAAGGCGGCGCAACTTGCAAGCAGGTCCTTGTGCCACAGTCCGAGGATGCCGGGCCTGAAGTCATCGGGCACACGCAGACGGATGCGCAGACTCCTCATCCAGAGGGCGCCGAGCCGGGCGAACACTTTTGTCTTCAATGCGCGGAAATTCACGCATAAAAGATAATTTTTTTGACTTTTTTTGCCTGTACCCCTTGTAAGGTCTGCTTAAAATACTTATATTACACCCGCAATAATGGCGACGTACCCAAGTTGGTAAGGGGCGAGTCTGCAAAACTCTTATTCGGCGGTTCGAGTCCGCCCGTTGCCTCTGAAAAAGACCTTTCGCAAAAGCGGAAGGCCTTTTTTTGCGCTTTTGTCATTCTCCGCAGAGGAATCCATTTTTTTAAAGTAAGATTTCACGGCCTCTGCGGTCCGGCGGATGCAAAAAATGCCCGCGCACTTGTCGTGGCGGACTATTATTCTCTCGTCTGTAGCCGCTATAACGCGGCGGTTTTAATGAGACAATTTGTCGCTTATCGTGAGACAAAAAAAAGGAGCGTCAAAACGTTCCTTTTTTTTGACTAGGCACTTGGATTCACCCAGCTACCATTTTGTAACTCAAAAAAGGCAATACCAGAAGCGGTTAAACATGTTTTTTTTGGTTTAAGGCCGTACAAGGACACTTCCGAATCTGAAGGAATATGCAAAATAGTAATAACACCGACATTATCGTCAATGATATTAAAAGAAGCATCGACATTTTTTCCAATCAAAATCACTTCTTTTTTGCCGCCTGCTAAATGTTTTTCATTCTGAATATACCCAGATCCATAATAAGTTTTAAGATAATCGGCGCCACCCACCGTTTTTTCGCTTAAAGTCATTGCGCCGTTTTCTGTAGAATAACCGATAGATTTCTGACCCCCAGCCGAATTGGCTTTAAACGACGCATGTCCGTTAGAGGCCCCCATTTCTACATATCCTTCATTATTTGAGTTTTCTGTACCACTTGAAAATTTTAGAGCTTCTAACGGGAAACGAATCGATAATAATGGAATTGTCGTGTTTTGGGGCGTATCTACAATCAATGTGCCGTTTCCGTCGATATAGATATTAGCTTTGTGGGAATCCCCTCCATCAACAGAAAATATAGAAGACATTACGTTTGCATAATTAACCCGGTTTCCCGCTTGGATTGTATGAATAAAACAATCAACATTACTCCCGGAGTCAACGAGTAGCATATGGACAATGGCTATATCTTTCGGCTTCAATGTAGCCGTAGCATACTCTGCACTATCCCCGGCGCCAATCGCAGATACAGAAAGCCGTCCATTTTGATCCAATTCAGGAATTATGACGATTGCTCCTGTTGTATTTGTGCATCGAATTTTTAAAGTTCGAGGATATACCGGAGTTTCGCCGTCCATGTATCTGTGAACGACAATAACAGCATTATAGGGCCAATCGTCAAGATTAACTGTATTGGACTCTCCACTGACGTGTATTGTTTTGCATTGCTGTTTTTTATCATAATCTGGCGGTAAAGGAAGATGGCCGGCATCTTCATCAGTTCCAGAAAATGTAGGATTCTGCAAGGCATTGAGCAATTCGGGAGGAATGGGCATGCCGGTAGTAAACTGCATTTTTTGCATAGTTTTTCTCCTTCTGTTAAATCTATATAGTCAGCTTGTACTGCCGTTTAAGGACGTTTTTGAAGGAATATCTGGGGAGCAGGTTGAAGCACTGCTTCTTTTCGTTCCAGGCCATAAATTTGCCGAAAAGCTTCAGTCCAAGTTCCTTGTATTCCATCAGCTGCTTGTAATTGTTCTTTTTCTTGGCCATGCCAGTGTAGCAGTTGATACTGGCTAGCACACGGTTCACGTTGTGTTCATTGATATGCCACGATTTCATCTTCTTGATGGTCGCCACTCCCTTCTTGCAGGTATTCCTGTTCAAATAGCAGCGGTCGAACTTGCACATGGCACCCAGCACCATAGCCCCCTTGCTGTAGTGCTGGCAGTAAAATTTTCGTTCATTGAACTTGACATTGATGGCGGCAAGACGCCTGCGAATTTCAGGCATAAGGTTTAAAAATTCTTCTTTTCGCTTAGTAACGACGAACACGTCGTCAACAAAGACAACCATTTTGAAACCTAGTTCCTCATTCAGCCACCGTGTAATTTTATTGATATAGAGACCCATGGCATTTTGCCATACCAAGAAGCCGATTGCTCCGCCTACACCTATAGGCTTGTTAAACAGCGACTTTTCAGGAGCTATCAAATTCCAGTTTTCACGAGGTACGAACACGTTGCAATGTCTGGCAGGATCGGCATGCAAAGACACGTCCATCATGTAGATAAGGTCTTCTTTGTCGGGACCGTTATAGAAGCGTTCAATTAGGCTTTTTTGCTGTTTGAAAGCTACTTCAACATCGGCATTCGGAAAATAGCCCTTGAAGTCCAGGTGTATAATCCAGGCGTCACGGGTATAGTTTTCGGATTCTTCCCGAACAAAGCGCCTGAACGTTTCTACGGCGGCATGTTGACCCATTCCCTTACGGTTGTTGAACGATATGGGCGAAAGGACTCTTTCGTATATTGGGCGAAGTCTCCAGTCTAAATAATGGTGGACAATCCTCGTTTCCATGGATGTAGCAAATATTTCACGAGGTTTGGGAGAGAAAACGACGAAGGCATAGTTAAAAACCTCAAAATCGCAAATGAACAGATCTATTTCTTCCTTTCGACGATCTGACAATTTATAAGCCATTCCCGCATGAGCAAGCATAGAAGTAGCCTTGTCGTGAATTTTGTCTCCAAGAACGACACGATCTTTTTTTGGAAAGTCGTATATTACGCTATGAACTGCTTTTATAAGCTCATAAGTATCGACGTAAAGCCCAGTATCTTCCCATCTTTTATAAGACCTTCCTTTCATGTTTTACCTCCAAGTGGCGGCTACAAAGAGCCGCCACAAAGTTATAAATTATAAAGTTAAGAGCGCAACCGCCGACACCCGGACGACGCCATAGAAGTTGTTGTTGGAGAAAGAACCATAGGAGCTGAAATTCCACGCGGAATTATCGTAAGTGCGAACCGCGAGCCAGCGCGAATCTGTCAATCTTACAGTCGATCCACCCATAGCAGCAAGAGTCTTGTTGACTATGTCATAGCCGTTATAGGATGTATGCCCGGACAATCCGGCTTTCATTTTGCTGATCATCTCGAAGGTATCCTCGATGCCCATCATGCGCCAATCTCCTTCATGTAGCCCCGGAGAATCGAAGCTTATGGATGCCGCATATTTGGCCGCAGGGAAAGTGTCTTTGGAAGTGCCGTTTATATCCAAATGCTGTCTTCCTGCTAACGCTGCGGTCCATTCTTTCGCCTTACCATAAGAAGTTTTCATTCCATAATCAAGACAAGGCCATTTCATCATGACGCACTTTTTGATATACTCTTCAAAAGTCTTATAGGCAGCTCTTAACGAAGCACAGTGAGTATCTTCTTCAAATTGCGTTTTCGAGACAATCTCATTTGGTGTTTCTGGCGTTATATCGCTAGTTAGTACAGCCGTAGATCCTGGATTGTTACTGTATTGTTCAATCAGACGTTCTGCATTAGCACCAGCTCTTATCCCATGAGAACCGCCTCTTCTAGCATAACCGACGGACTGGGTTACCGCAGGCAAATTATTTGCCATATTCATGTTTGAGGTTGCTCCAGACGAAATAATGCTTCCAGCCTGTCTATAATCAACCATATTGTCTGCAATTACGAGACAAGCAAGCTCTCCCTGATTATTGTACCCATATTGGCAATGCCAGTTATAATTCCAACCAGCACCAGCTGCGGTTCCGCCAGGATGTGCCGTAAGCCACGTATTCAAAGCGTCGCAGAAATCGCTGATATTGTCTGCGGAATAGGTAAACGTTCCAATCGTTACATTCGCGTTACTTGAATTTTTTTGAACGAATACAATATCATGAGAGTTGCCGTCAAGGACCATGCCCGTTATTTCCCATATCCAGGCAGACGCAAACTTTTTAGCTGTATCACAGTTGTAATAGTGGATTAACACGTCATCGCCATTTCGTTTGATGACTACGCCAACAGGTACCATGCCTGTTGGAATTGTAGTTCCGTTTAGCAGGTCGCCTCCCTTGTAATATACCTTGTTACCGGAGCCGTCAATATAGAGCGCATCACCTATCTGCGGGTCATCAGTGACAATCGGCGTTCCCTTGGACGTGAACTTCGTATCCAGTAATTTAAGAGTCTTTGTAGAACCGTCATAAATGCAGTTGCCGAGGTACGGTATATTCATCTGCACGCGGCTTACCGCATGAGGATTGTCGTTGTCCAGCTTATGCTCGTCAATACTCTGCGATGATCCTGTGCTTATGGCATCAAGACTTTCCTTGACAAGCTTTTCGCTGGGATAATGTGTATTGTCTGGCGTTTCCTGCCAGGATGTAACTTTATTGGATACATTTTCCTTACCGGATTCAACAGCCGTGAGCCTGGAACTCAGTTCCTGGTCTGCCGCAGAACGTGTGCTAGCTTCGCTTTGCAGCGCTGCGGCACTTGCCGTATTGTCGGTAACGATGCTGACTCCTGTCACTTTGCCATCAACTAACGTCACTTTGACTTGAACGTTCGTGCCGTTGGTAGAGGTCTTTTCGGAATCCAGGGCTTGGATTGCAGCCGTAATTGCATCATTACGATTAGCGACTTCCGTGGCGATAGCCGTCACTATATCGGACGGAACAGCTTTACCATTCAGCTGGTCCTGAATATTGCCCGTTGAACCGTCAAGATTATTGAGTTCCGAAGTTGAAACAACTGCTCCGTCAAGAATGTTTAATTCAGAGGCAGTCGCCGTTACGCCAAGGTCGTTAAGACTGGTATTATGAGGATTTCCAGTCTGCTGAGAATGGTCATACGCCGTTTTTCCACGATCGCCTCTATATGCAGTCGAGGATGTTTCACCAAGCGCAAGCGACTGCGATATTTCGGTGTATTGAGAGCCACTCCAGCGATAGCTGCGGTTCGAGGGAAGGTCAACATAAATCTTGCCTGATTCAGCCGCAATAAGGATGGTATGGTTTTCATCGCTGTAGAAATTGCCGTTGTAGAGGTAGCCTTCGAGCGTATCGTCAACAAACGACGGAAGCTGTGTTGCTGGGACCTTGCCATCACCGCCGAGCGTTGCAACCCCATTTGCCACCCCTTTCTGCGAAAGCGGGACGTAACCTTGTGTAAGTTCATCCTTGGTCGCATAATGGTTCTTTATGATATTGCCGTCGCTATCCTTAGTCGCCTTCGTTGCGGTTTCGGCATTTCCTGAAATATCAACTGGGAGTGTTTCGCCATCCTTAACATGTTCGGCACGCACTGCGTCATCGTCGATATGCGTACTCTTGACTTTTTTCAAGCCAATAGACAGAACGATATTGACATTGCTGCCGAAGTCTGTAGCAATTTCCCCAGAAACATCGCCCGAAAGAGCAAGCTGAATCTGCTGGGCAAGTTTTTTGGCGAGAATGTTGGCGCCATCGCCATTAACGTCTTCTAGTCTGCTTACTTCAAATTCCATTGGAATCCTCCTTAAATGTTTGGCCTGTAAAATTTGAGGGTTTGATAGTTCTGGTAACGCATCCCGACACCATAGTTGTTGACCTTGGCCTTTGCATCGGCCTTGGTCTCGTAAGTGTCGTCAATAGCGTCGATTTGCTCCTGGAGAGCTTCGTCAGCCTGCTCCCTTGCCGCTGTTTCGTTGGCAAGCGCGGCGGTGACAACCTTGTTCTGCACCGGATTTTGCGACACGGAGGACAAGTAGGCGTCAACCCGGAAGTTGTTCATCATGTATTCGACATACGCGATAAAGCGGCTGTAATCGGCAGGAGTAAGTTTCAGGACGGTCTTGAACCTGACTCCATCCCACATGACTACAGTGTTCGCTGTAACAGTCAACACAGGATCACCCGCAAGAGTACCGGAATCTTTCGCCGTATAGATGTAGCCCGGTTGACGATCGTCTGCATTTATGACGGCACAAGTCATTTCTCCACGGAAATCAATCTCAAAACCAGCATCGATAGCCCTGTCGATTGATTTTGCGAGACCTTCGGCGACAATTTCGTTAGCAGCGTCCGAACCGCCAGGATGCTCGATATCCTGAAAGTCCTTGAAGTTCTGCAATAGGTCTTTTTTAAGCTGTTCGTATCTAGTCATTGAACACCCACCTTATCTCGGTAAACGGGATTGTCTGATTTTCAAGTTCCTTCACAAGCGTGGCGCAGTCCTCTCTGTTCGCATCCACATGAATCGTCCAGATATACTGTTCTTCGAGGTCATAGACAGGTTCGCCAACTCTCGAAAGTCCCGCCCTGAAAAGTTTATGCGGTTTGTCGATGGTGACGGAGAAGCCCATCTGTTCCGCGATAAACCTGTAATGTTTAGCCGCAATGCCCCACTGCCTGTTTATAGCCACCAGTAGCGTTTGGAGACGTTCTTCCTCGGTTCCGGTTCCCGGGAGACTGTAGGCGTCTTCCCAACGTGCGAGAGTGCCTGCAAGTGTACATGTACTTGCAAACGATTCCTTATGTGCGTCGTCAGCCGCCTCGACAAGTCTGTCGAGTTCCATGGATACTGCATAATCTTCCGCGTCCATAGGGAGCGGCTTCAGGAGCGAAAGCGCCCTGAAATGCCTGGATTCGAACGGATTGACGGTTTCTTCGCTCATGTTACTCCACGCTCAATGTTCCAAGGATGAATTTTTCGTCGGTACTAGCCACGACCGTCGCGGCGCTACTCCACGCGCCACCGTTTTTCCGGGTAGTAACGCTGTCAGGCAACGCCCCATGCTTAATGGCGAATACGGTAATCTGAGCCGTTACAATCATGTCGCCCGCCTTGAGCTCGGCAAAATACTTCTGCACGTCGGAACGGAACCCGTCATCGTCGAACGAACTCGAACTATCCAAGTGGACCTTAACGTCCACGGTTGTTTCGCGTTGAACCGCCACAAAGATTTCCTTCGGAGCGACGGGCCCTTCTTCTTCGCAGTGGTCGCGTACCGTTTCAATCATCTTCATCGATAGAGTGACGGGTGCCAGGAGAACCCCGACTGTTCCTTTGCCATAGGGGTTCTTGGTACATTTGGCGAAAGTAGCCTTTTCCTGCGTACCGTCATCGGTGTAAAACTCCACTCCATGACACTTGATATCGTGCAAGGATGGAGTCATCCAGTTTTCAAGTGCATCGATAGAAGTGAGAGCAATCTTCCAGTACCTGGCGGAAACGGCATCGAAAGAGTCCATTGCCCACCCGGAAGCGCCAAGAATCGACCGGAGAGCCCATGTCGTAGAATCTTCGGAAGAATACACCCTAAATTCGCCACCACGAATAGTCGTGAAGCCGATTCCCACACCCGAAACCTCTTTGTCTGTGCCGAAATCGACAATTACAGATTCCCCAACGTTATAAGAACTTACCGAAAAGGCTATAGAGTCCTTGTTTTTCGGATCACAAAACGCATCGGCATCGATTGCAATCTGATCGGAAGAAACCATCGACGGAAGAAGCTCAACTACAGAGCCTGAGCTTACAGCTTCAAGAGCCCATCGTTCGTAGTCGGTAATCTTGCCACCGGAAGGAGGCCTGCGTAGATAAGAAAGTACAAACGAAAGCAGTTCTGCACCAGTAAGTCCCTCGACATCCTTTCCGCGTTCCGTGGCGAACTTTTCGAGAGATTCCTTCGACATCGTGGAAGGGAAAATCTGGTCCACAGTCCAGTCGAGCTGCTTGTAAACACCCCAAATGGCAGATGCCGCCACCGAAAAGCGGATATAAGTCTCTGTTCCCTGCGTAATAGTTCCGATCAGGGCGGGATTCATGTTCTCAGCATCGACAATCATGCGCTGGAGAATGGTATCAATACTAATGGCCATCGGATACCTCCACAAATCTTTCAAAGGTTACGGTTTCGCCCACATAAAGGACTGCTTCGACATGGAGAAGGAGCCGGTCGTCGCGCTGGTATGTGGCCGTCGCGGTCACGCTGCGCACGTGCTTGTAGTCGATAAGCCACTGCAACGCTTCGATAGCGAACTGTTCGGTCTTGCGGCGAGTCTTTTCGGATGCAGGAGCATTGCGAAGCTCGCGGAACCGGTGGCCAAATTCCGGGCGTTTGAAGAAGCTGCCCTTGACAACCGTGAGCGACATTTCAATTTCTTCTTTGACATTCTCAAAAGTCATACTATACCACCGGAGGAGGGTCAGGGGTAACAATAGGCGGAGTTCCCGGAGAAGACGGGCCGACTGCAGTACCGTGGACCTGTTGTTTTAGGATGTTTCTCATATTCTTGATGGAGCATACGTCAGTTGGGCTGGCCGTATTGTCCCAGATATCCTTAGAGACGCGCAGGTCGCCATCGATATCCACACCTTTCGGGGCTTTAATTTCGATGGTTCCGTTCTGCTTGAAAATGATATACTGTTTATCGTCACGATATACGGCGGTTTCGCCTTCTTCTACGGC
>JAEEGI010015738.1_pt1 | contig 15706 bp, 15 predicted proteins | sample 8958751 | NCBI WGS metagenome assembly JAEEGI01 (sample SAMN16246545, study PRJNA631951) | gut metagenome | biome: gut microbiome; feature: rumen; material: KS-attached | host: Bos | place: Iran: Karaj | collected 2018-10
GCGGCCACTTCGGTGACCATGTTTTTCGGCGGGCGGATGGCCGCGAAGGGTTTTACTCTTACCATGTCAATTTGTGGTTGTTCAATTCTCAAAGATAGCGTTTTTTACGCAAAATTCCTTGAATTTTGTTGAAATATCGATGCGGGATTCCCCTTCACAGGCGGCTGGGGTGCCGGTTTTCATTTTTAGCCGTTTCCCTTTTTGCGAACACGGCTCTTCCTCCGTAACTTGCCCCCGTCACCCAAAGACCGGGGAACCGGGCGCCCCGTCTGTCGTCCGGAGCACATAAGTCAATGATTATGAAATCATTCTTTCTTTCTCCCGAACAGTACGCCGACCTGAAGGGCCGCTACGCCAAGTTCAACGAACCCTGGACCGAAGAAGAAGCGGAAGAGCTCCGGCAGATGGCCGCCGACGGGGTCGCCCGCGCGGAAATGGCCGCCCAGCTGGGCCGCTCGCCCAATGCCATCAAGCTGAAACTCCAGTCCCTGGGCCTATACGTCCCGAAGCCGTCGGCGAAGCCCTGGACGTCCGAAGACGAGCACTCTCTGGTCAAGCTCTACCGCGATGGTGTCTCCTTCGCCGAACTTGCCTCCATCTTCGGCCGCACGGAAAGCGCCATCCTCTCCCGCCTCATCCGCCTCCGCGCCGCCGTCCTGCCGGACATCGCGCCGGCGGAAGTGTTGGACCTGCCGCCCGTGGCCGAGTAGCCAGGCGTTCCGCAGAGCAGGTTGGGAACCATTGTCTTCGTAACTATATAATAGACAAACCGTTACAAGTATCCCGGTTCCCAACCTATTCTTTCAAAGTTTGGTTGGGAACCATAGAGCTCTCAACTTATTGGAAATGAGTGTTTTATGTTAGAATTGGTGCCAAACCTGGCCACTATCGAAAAGAAGAGATGAGAATCAGTGAGTTCAAGGACCCGTTCACGGGCAGAAAAGGAATCTATCTGTTCACGACGGACCATTTGGAGCGTTCGCTGCTGTTCCGTGATGAAGCAGACTTTGTGCAAGGCTCCAATACGATTGCGCTCGCAACCTTGAAATGTCCTGTCAAGGTCTTGTGCTATACCTTGATGGATAACCATATCCACCTTCTGCTGATGGGAAAGTATGCCGATTGCCTTGCATTCTTCGCCTGGGTTTTACATCGGATTGCCAGGATGCTGGAACTGAAATATGGCGTGTCCGGCATCCTGAAACTCCAGGCTTCTGACGTGCAGGCGGTTGTGGACAGGAACATGCTCTTGAATGAAGTATGCTATCTGCTCCGAAACGGTTATAAGGCACGTATCGGCAGTCCTTATTCATATCCCTGGTCTCCGTTCGAATGTTACTTCAACCCTTATCTTCCCTTACTGCACGGCTCCCCATTGCCGGGATCGAAGGCGGTGAAGCGGATGTTTGGCACGCATGTCAAGATACCGGCGGAATGGGAACATGCCGATGGACGCATCTTGAACAAATGTTTTGTGGACTACCGGGCAGTGGAACTGAAAATCGGAAGCAGCCTTGACTTTTTTGACCGTCTGAGACGATTTGATCTGGAGTCTGTCGTGGAACAGGCGCATGGCATCGAGGAGCAGTTGACGTTCACCGATGCGGAAATGCAAGAGAAGATAAAGGCCGTTTGCACGAATGAACTCCACGTGGAATCCTATCACCAGTTGGATCGGAAAAACTTGTTGTGGCTCGCCCGTACACTTGCCCGGCGCTACGCCAGTCCCAAAAAGCAGATTGCACGCTTGCTGGGGATCGATCCTTCCGTCTTGGACCAGCTTCTTTGAAAAGGTTCGGAACCGTGTTGCCCGGGAATTGTTATTAATCAAGCGCTTACGTAAAGTAGGGGTCCGAACCTTCCTTTAGTAGAATAGGCTCGGAACCTTTAGCTTTGTAATGTATTGATGCTTAGTTTGTTGCGAAGAGACTGGTCCCCAACCTGTCAGGTGCGGGTACTTGGGCAGGGGATGGGCCCGCTAGTTCGCGACCTCGCAGAGGAACTTGATGCGGACGAGGCGGATTTCGAGGTCCTCGTAGTCGCCGCGGAGGGCCTCATAGGCTTCCTCCAGGGAGTCGGAGGCGGCTTCTTCCTTGAACCAGTCGTAGATTTCGTCCACGACGTCCTCGTCCAGGTGCTCCTCGATGTAGTAGTTGATGTCGAGGCGGGTGCCGGTGGAGACGATGGCTTCGATCTCCGTGAGGAGCTCGTCCAGGTCCAGGCCCTTGGCGGCCGCGATGTCGTCGAGGGCCATCTTGCGGTCGATGCTCTGGATGATGTACACCTTGTTGCCGGACTTGGAGGCGACGGATTTCACGACGAAGTCGTCCGGGCGGAGGATGTCGTTCTCCTCCACGTAGCGGGCGATGAGGTCCAGGAAGGGCTTGCCGTACTTGCGGGCCTTGCCTTCGCCGACGCCCTGGCAGCCGCGGAGTTCCTCGAAGGTGAGGGGATAGAGGATGGACATGTCCTCCAGGGACGGGTCCGTGAACAGGATCCAGGGCTGGAGGCCGCGCTTGCGGGCTTCGTCCTTGCGGAGGTCCTTGAGCATGGCGAGGAGGGTCTGGTCGCCGCCTCCGCCGCCGCGGACGGCCGCCGGGTCGTCGTCCTCGTCATCCCCTTCGGAGGAGAAGGTGCGGTCCTCCACCAGCATCAGTTCGTGCGGGTTGAGGAAGAATTCCAGGCCTTCGTCCGTGGCGCGGATGAGACCGTAATTGTCGATGTCCTTGTCCAGGAAGTGCAGCACGAGGCCCTGGTGGATGACGGCCGACCAGAAGCGGACGTCCCGGTCCTTGCCGGCGCCGAAGAGCTCCAGCTTGTCGTGGTGGTAGGACTTGATGAGGGCGTTGGGGACGCCGGCGAGGATGCCGGCGATGTGCTCGATCTTGAAGTGCTCCGGCAGGGATTCGATGAGCTCGATCACGAGGGACATCTCCTCGCGCCCGTCGAACTTCGCCTTCGGGTGCAGGCAGTTGTCGCAGCAGCCGCAGTTGTCCTGCGGGTAATCCTCGCCGAAGTAGTTCAGCAGCAGCTTCCGGCGGCACTGGCTGGATTCCGCGTAGGCGACGGTCTCGCTGAGCAGCTGCTTGCCGATCTCCTGCTCCGCCACGGGCTTCCCCTGCATGAACTTCTCCAGTTTCTGGATGTCCTTGTAGCTGTAGTAGGTGATGCACAGGCCTTCCTGCCCGTCGCGGCCCGCGCGGCCGGTCTCCTGGTAGTAGCCCTCGATGCTCTTGGGGATGTCGTAGTGGATGACGAAGCGGACGTCGGGCTTGTCGATGCCCATGCCGAAGGCGATGGTCGCGACGATCACCTGGATGTCCTCCATGAGGAAGCGGTCCTGGTTCTCGGCGCGGGTCTTCGCGTCCAGGCCGGCGTGGTAGGGGAGGGCCTGGATGCCGTTGATGGACAGCAGCTGGGCCAGTTCCTCCACCTTCTTGCGGCTGAGGCAGTAGATGATGCCGGACTTGCCGGGATTCTGGCGGATGAAGCGGATGATGTCCTTCTCGGTGTCCACCTTGTCGCGGACCTCGTAGTAGAGGTTCGGGCGGTTGAAGGAGGACTTGAAGACGGTGGCGTCGGTGATGCGGAGGTTCTTGAGGATGTCGCTCTGCACCTTGGGCGTGGCCGTCGCGGTGAGGGCGATGACCGGGGCCGGCTGGATGTCCTCGATGATGGACCGGATCTTCCGGTATTCCGGGCGGAAATCGTGGCCCCATTCGGAGATGCAGTGCGCCTCGTCCACGGCGTAGAAGGAGATGTGGATCTCTTTCAGGAGGGCGATGTTCTCTTCCTTGGTGAGCGATTCCGGGGCGACGTACAGGAGCTTGGTGACCCCGCTCAGGAGGTCCTCCCGGACCTCGGCGACCTGGGTGCGGCTCAGGGAGGAGTTGAGGAAATGCGCGATGCCGTCGCCGGATTCCACGAAGCCCCGGATGGCGTCGACCTGGTTCTTCATCAGGGCGATGAGCGGGGAGATGACGATGGCCGTGCCTTCCATCACCAGGGCGGGCAGCTGGTAGCAGAGGGACTTGCCGCCGCCGGTGGGCATCAGGACGAAGGCGTTGCCCCCGTCGATCAGGTGCCGGATGATACGCTCCTGGTCACCCTTGAACGCATCGAAGCCGAAGAAATGCTTCAATTTGGACTGAAGGATGGAGGAGTCGATGGCCATAGTTCCGTGGTTTTCGGTCTAAATTTAACAAAAACCGACAAGAAAAGCAAATGAAAGGGCCGGAGAAGTCGAAAATTTATTTTTTGATGCTATTTGAATAAAAAGCCGTATATTTGCAGGATAATGGCTCCAAACGGGCCAGAACGGCTTAGAAACTAGTCAAAACTAATAAAACATGAAGATTTCCAAGATTTTCGCCATCGCGTCGGCCGCTGTGCTGATGGTGGCTTGCGGCACCCCCGCCGCGGAAGGCAGCAAGGAAGTGAAGGCCCTCCTGCCCAGCAAGTCCCTGACCGATTCCACCAGCTACCTGATCGGTGTGAACTTCGGTTCCTGGATCAAGGGCAACGACTTCGGTGAGATCAACTACAACGAGATGCTCAAGGGCATGAAGGACTTCATCAACGCCAAGGGCAACATGCAGGATTCCACCTTCTTCACCCAGTTCAAGGTCGATCCCAACAAGATGAACGAAGTGCTGGACGGCTACATCCAGAAGCGTCGCGCCTACACCGGCGCCCTGAACACCGAGAAGGGTGAGAAGTTCATCGAGAACTTCCTGAAGGAAGAGGGCGCCCAGAAGACCGAGAGCGGTCTCGCCTACAAGATCATCGAGCCCGGTAACGACAAGAAGGCCGTTTCCGACCAGGACACCGTGTGGGTGGACTACAAGGGCACCCTGCTCGACGACACCGTGTTCGACGAGAACAAGGACATCAACTTCACCCTCAACCGCGTCATCCCGGGTTGGTCTGAAGGCATGAAGCTCATCGGCGAAGGCGGCAAGGTGAAGCTCGTCATCCCCGGCAACCTCGCTTACGGCGAGTACGGCACCCGCGGCATCGCTCCGAACTCCACGCTCGTCTTCGACGTGACCCTGAACAAGGTGGGCAACTTCGTCGCCCCGGTCGAGGAACCCGTCAAGAAGTAAGCGTATGGCACTCGAAATCGAAGGAACCCTCGCCCAGAAGCTTCCCGTCCAGTCCGGCAACTCCGCGCGCGGCCCTTGGGCCAAGCAGGAGTTCATCCTGGAATTCCCGGACGGAAACTTCACCGCCAAGGCCTGTTTCACGGCCTGGGGGCAGGAAAAGGTCCAGGACCTGGGCAAATACCAGGTCGGGGACAAGGTCAAGGTGTCCTTCAACCTCAAGAGCCGCGAGTATAACGGCCGCTGGTACAACGATCTCCAGATCTGGAAGATCGCTCCTGCCGGCGCTCAGCCCGCCGCCCCGGCCCAGCCTGCTCCGCAGGCCCGGCCCGCCGCGCAGGCGCCTGCCTATCCGCAGGCTCCGGCTCCCACCCTCGAGGACATGCCCGCCGATTCCGACGGAGCGGAAGACCTTCCGTTCTAGGAATACGGTTCCCGCAGACACAGGAGCCGGCCCATTTTGGGCCGGCTCCTTTTTTTGCGAAAAACGGCGGAAAAATCGATGGTAATTTGAAAACTATTACCTATATTAGCAAATTGAAAACACTTTGCTTAGACTATAACCAAATTACAACAATAATTAACAATTAACACACTTAAATTGGAGGAACCCTATGGATAAAATCAGGAATCTTGCGGACCTCCGCAAGATGAAAGAGGGTATGCAGTCGAGGATGTCGATGCGCGAGAACAGCGACTCTTCCGATGCTATCATTCAAATCAAGGTCGGAATGGCTACCAGCGGCATCGCCTCGGGTGCGAAAGAGACCATGAGCTACCTCATCTCCGAGCTGGACAAGCGCCAGATCAAGGCGCTGGTCATGCAGGTCGGCGACATGGGCTACAGCTACGCGGAACCCACCGTCGAGGTCACCATCCCCGGCAAGGATCCGGTCGTCTTCGGCGACGTGAAGATCCCCCGCGCCCAGGAAATCATCGAGAAGTACATCATCGGTGGCGAGCTCATCGAGGGCATCCTGCCCGCCAATTACAGATCCATCTAACCTTAATCACCCCCAAGCGCGATTATGGCAGTAAAAATGCATATCCTGGTTTGCGGTGGAACAGGTTGCTCCGCATCCCAAAGCCATGAGATCGTTGAGGAACTCAACAAGGAGCTCGTGGCCCACGACCTGACCGATTTCGCCAAGGTGGTCATCACCGGCTGCTTCGGCTTCTGCGAAAGAGGTCCCATCGTGAAAATCATCCCCGACAACACCTTCTACACCCGGGTCAAGCCGTCCGATGCGAAGGAAATCATCGAGGAACACATCATCAAGGGCCGCAAGGTCCAGCGCCTGCTCTACGTGGCGCCGGACACCAAGCAGAGCGTGCCCGACTCCAAGCACATGGAGTTCTACAAGAAGCAGCTCCGCATCGCCCTGCGCAACTGCGGTTTCATCGATCCCGAGAACATCGAGGAATCCATTGCGCGTGACGGCTACGCCGCCCTGGGCAAGTGCCTCACCGAGATGACCCCCGAGCAGGTGGTCGCCGAAATCAAGAAGTCCGGCCTCCGCGGCCGTGGCGGCGCCGGCTTCCCCACCGGCCTGAAGTGGGAGATCGCCGCGAAGAGCCGTCCGGGCGAGCAGAAGTACGTCGTCTGCAACGCGGACGAAGGCGACCCGGGCGCGTTCATGGACCGTTCCCTCCTGGAGGGCGACCCGCACTCCATCCTCGAGGCCATGGCCATCTGCGGCTACTGCATCGGCGCGGACAAGGGTCTCATCTATATCCGCGCGGAATATCCCCTCGCCATCCACCGTCTCCAGGTCGCGATCCAGCAGGCCGAGGAGTACGGCCTCCTGGGCAAGGACATCCTCGGCACCGGTTTCAATTTCGAGATCGAGCTCCGCTACGGCGCCGGCGCGTTCGTCTGCGGTGAGGAGACCGCCCTCATCCACTCCATGGAAGGCAAGCGCGGCGAGCCTACCTTCAAACCCCCGTTCCCGGCCCAGTCCGGTTACCTCGGCAAGCCGACCAACGTGAACAACGTGGAAACCTACGCGAACATCCCCGTCATCATCAACAAGGGCGCGGACTGGTTCGCCAGCATCGGCACCGAGAAGTCCAAGGGTACCAAGGTCTTCGCCCTCGCGGGCAAGATCAACAACGTCGGCCTCATCGAGGTCCCGATGGGCATCACCCTCCGGGAGATCATCTACGAGATCGGCGGCGGCATCAAGGGCGGCAAGAAGTTCAAGGCCGTCCAGACCGGCGGTCCTTCGGGCGGCTGCCTCACCGAGAAGCACCTCGACACCCCGATCGACTACGATTCCCTCGTCGCTGCGGGCTCCATGATGGGCTCCGGCGGTATGATCGTCATGGACGAGGACGACTGCATGGTCGCCATCGCCAAGTTCTACCTGGGCTTCACCGTGGACGAGTCCTGCGGTAAGTGCACCCCGTGCCGCGTGGGCAACCGCCGCCTCCTGGAGATCCTCACCAAGATCACCGACGGCCACGGCACGATGGAAGACCTGGAGCAACTCAAGAACCTCTCCGCCGTCATCAAGGACACCGCCCTCTGCGGTCTCGGCCAGACCTCCCCGAACCCCGTTCTCTCCACCATCAGCAACTTCTGGGACGAATACGTGGAGCACGTCACGGAGAAGAAGTGCCGTGCCGGCCAGTGCAAGGCCCTGAAGAAGTATGTCATCGATCCCACCAAGTGCAAGGGCTGCACCGCCTGCGCCCGGGCCTGCCCTGTCAGCGCCATCAGCGGCACCCTCAAGAACCCGCACGTGATCAACCAACTCGACTGCATCAAGTGCGGCACTTGCGTAGAGAAGTGCAAATTCGGAGCAATCAGCATTCAATAAGGGAGGAACTAGACAATGGATACGATCAAATTGACCATAGATAACAGAGAAGTGGAAGTGCCCAGGGGTACTACCATCCTGAAAGCCGCCGAGCAGATGGGGATCAAGATCCCTACCCTCTGCCATTTCGAACTCGACGGCCTCGCCCTCGAGAACAGACCCGGCGGATGCCGCGTCTGCGTGGTGGAGGTTGTCGGACGCCGGAACCTCGCGCCGGCCTGCATCACCGAGTGCATGCCGGACATGGTCGTGAAGACCAATTCGTTCCGTGCGCTCAACGCCCGCCGGACCGTCCTTGAACTCATGCTCAGCGACCACCCCAACGACTGCCTCCAGTGCCCGAAGAGCGGCAAGTGCGAACTGCAGTCCCTGGCCGCCGACATGGGCATCCGCGAGATCCCCTTCAAGGGCCAGATGTCCCAGTATGCGAAGGAGTTCTCTCCTTCCATCGTCCGCGATGCGAACAAGTGCATCATGTGCCGCCGCTGCGAGTCCGTGTGCCACGAGTACCAGAGCGTCGGTGCCATCGGTGCCGTTGAGAGAGGCTTCCCGGCCGTGGTTTCCACCGCGTTCGGCAAGGGCCTGATCGACACGAACTGCGTGATGTGCGGCCAGTGCGTCGCCGTCTGCCCCACCGGCGCCCTCGCCGAGGTGGACAACACCGGCAAGATCCTGCGCGACATCGCCAATCCGAACGTCAAGACCTGCGTTCAGGTGGCTCCCGCCGTGCGCGTGGCCCTGGGTGAGGAGTTCGGCATGCCGGCCGGCAGCATCGTCACCGGCAAGATCGCGGCCGCGCTCAAGGCCATCGGCTTCGACTATGTCTTCGATACGGACTGGTCCGCGGACCTCACCATCATGGAAGAGGGTACCGAGGTCATCGGCCGCCTGAAGGCTTTCCTCGCCGGGGACAAGGACGTCAAGATCCCGATCATGACCTCCTGCTGCCCCGCCTGGGTCAACTTCTATGAGAAGTTCTATCCGGAACTCCGCGACTATCCTTCCACGGCGAAATCCCCGCAGGGTATGTTCGGCGCCACGGTGAAGACCTACTTCGCCGACAAGATCGGCGTCCAGCGCGACAATCTCATCTGCGTTTCCGTCATGCCTTGCGTCGCCAAGAAGTATGAGTGCGAGCGCGAAGAACTCAGCCAATACGGCGATCCCGACGTCAACTACTCCATCACGACCCGCGAACTCGCGCGCCTGATCAAGATCTGCAACATCGACTTCAACAGCCTGCCCGAGGCCAAGTTCGACTCCCCGCTGGGCGAGTCCACCGGTGCCGCCGTCATCTTCGGCGCCACGGGCGGTGTCATGGAGGCCGCCCTCCGTACCGCTGCGGAGATCCTGACCGGCCAGACCCTCCCGAAGGTCGATTTCGAGGAGGTCCGCGGTCTGGAAGGCGTCCGTGAGGCGACGATTCCGATTCCCGGCGTCATGGACCTGAAGGTCGCCATCGTGTACGGCCTGAAGAACGCCCGCATGATCATGGAGCAGATCAAGGCCGGCAACTGCCCGTACCACTTCGTGGAAGTGATGGCCTGCCCCGGCGGCTGCATCGACGGCGCCGGCCAGCCTTACCACCACGGCGATGCCTCCATCATCCGGGCCCGTCACGCCGCCATCTACCAGGCCGACCGTGACATGCCCATCCGCAAGTCCCACGAGAATCCCGAGGTCCAGGCGATCTACCGGGAATTCTACGGCGAGCCTTGCTCCGAGAAGTCGCATCACCTGCTTCACACGCACTACTTCGACAAGAAAATCAAGTTTGACATCGAAAATTAATTGAACCATGTGTGGACCCCAAATAAAAATCTCTGAAGCCAATTACCTGAAGATCAAGGAAATCTGCGAGTCCTTCGACAACAATCCGGGTGAGTTGATCAATGTCCTGCACCAGACGCAGAGCCATTTCGGCTATCTCCCCGAAGAAGTCCAGCAGGTTGTGGCCGACTGCCTCGGCATCCCCGTGGGCAGGGTTTACGGTGTCGTCTCCTTCTACAGTTTCTTCACGATGAAGCCGAAGGGCAAGTACGCCATCTCCGTCTGCCTCGGAACGGCCTGCTATGTCAAGGGTGCCGAGAAGATCCTGGATGCGCTCAAGAGCGAACTCAAGATTTCCGAAGGCGGTGTCACCGAGGACGGCAAGTTCTCCCTGGATGTCCTCCGCTGCGTGGGCGCCTGCGGCCTGGCTCCGGTCATGACCATCAACGGCAAGACCTACGGCCGTCTCGTGCCCGAGCACGTGAAGGAGATCCTGGCCGAATACGCCGAGTAAGACGTGCATATTTGACAACGGTTCGGGCCGGCTCTGCGTGGGGTCGGCCCGAATATAATTCCAGAACAATGAAAATCAGGGAAATCGCACAACTGGTGGACGGTGAGATCGTGGGCGCGCCCGTCGATGAGGAATACGAGGTGAAGAAAGCCTTCGCTTCCGATCTGATGAGCGACGTGCTGCGTTTCCACATGGACGACACCGTGCTGATCACGGGACTCTGCAACAACCAGACGATGCGCACCAGCGAGATGGCCGACCTGAAGGTCGTCCTCATCGGCCGTGACAAGCAGCCCGACGAGGACATGCTCGAACTGGCCGAGGATGCCGACATCACCATCATCAAGTCCAAATACAGTATCTTCAAACTCAGCGGAATCCTCTTCTCCGCCGGGATCCAGCCACTCTATTAGCCATGCATTACACCTTTAACATAGAACGCGGCAACTTCACCGATGCCGGCCAGGCCTCCAGCAGCGTCAAGCGTACGCTCAAGCAGTTGGGCGTGGACCCGGCCAACATCAAACGGACCGTGGTCGCCCTGTTCGAGGCGGAGATCAACGCCGTGGCGCACGCCTACGGCGGGACGATCGACGTGGACATCGACGGGGAGAAGATCGTGATGGTGGTCGCCGACGAGGGCCCGGGCATCCCCAACCTGGACCTGGCGATGCAGGAGGGCTGGTCCACGGCTTCCGCCAAGGTGCGTGAGATGGGCTATGGCGCCGGCATGGGCCTTCCCAACATCAAGAAGAACACCGACGACCTGAAGATCGACACCCAGGTGGGCGTGGGAACCACCGTCACCATGACCGTTTACCTCGCCTGACGCCATGGCCACCGGAGAAACCTATTTCAGACATTCGCTCAGGGTCAACGATTACCTGTGCAAGGGGTGCACCACCTGCATGCGCTCCTGCCCGACCGGGGCCATCCGCATCCGGAACGGGAAGGCGATCATCAGCGACAACAAATGCGTGGATTGCGGCGAATGCATGCAGGTCTGTCCTCACAAGGCCATCTACATCAAGCAGGATGACTTCGGCCGGCTGTTCAACTACAAGTACCGGGTGTGCCTGGTGCCCACGACCTTCATCGGCCAGTTCGAGGAGAAGTACAATACGAAGGCGATCTATTCCTGCATCAAGAAACTGGGATTCACCCATATCTACGAGGTGGAGCATGAGATGAGCCGCATGGTCGCGCTCTACAACATGTACATGGACGACCACCCGGAGATCACGACCTTCATCTCCCCGTACTGTCCGGCGGTGACCCGCCTCATCCAGGTGCGGTTCCCCTCGCTGGTGGACAACGTGATCCATGTGCGGGCCCCGCTGGAACTCGCGTCCCGCGTCATCACGCAGCGCCTGATGGACGAGGGCGCCAGCCGTCCCTCCATCGGCGTCTTCTACGTGACGCCGTGCGCGGCCAAGATCGCTGCGGTCAAGTATCCGGTGAGCGGCAAGGAAACCTACGTCTCGGGCGTGATCAACATGGACTTCCTGTACAACAAGGTCCTGCTCATGCTGCACGATTCGGACAAGAACGCCCAGCCCATCAACCACGCCCTCACGTCGAAGGATGTCCTGTGGTCCCTTTCCGGCGGTGAGGCGCCCCACTTCAAGGGCGCGCATTATGCCGTGGACGGGCTCAAGAACGTCCTGGACTTCCTGGAGAAACTGGAAGATGACGCCGTGGATGCCCCTGGACTGGTGGAGATGCGGATGTGCGACCAGGGCTGCGTGGGCGGCGTGCTGTCCATCAACAACCGTTTCGTCGCCCGCAAGCGGCTGGAGTATCGCGCCCGGCTTTTCGAGCGCCTGGAGCGCAGCAAACTCCGGGAGCCGGTGACGGACGACAAGACCCTCACCCCGGAGATGATCGACGTGATGACCATCCCCGAGATCAAGCCCCGGTCCATCTTCAAACTCAACGACAATTTCGCCGAAGCCTTCAAGATGGCCGAACGGATGAAGAAGATCGAGAAGGCCCTGCCGGGCGTCAACTGCTCGGCGTGCGGGGCGCCTTCCTGTGCCGCTCTCGCCGAGGACATCGTCCGCGGGGATGCCGGCATCGACACCTGCATCTTCATCAACCGCCATTCGCAGGCCTCGGAGGATGCCATCCGGAGCATCTGGGGGGACCGGGTCAAAACCAAGGAAATCAACAAAGACGACAAGTGATATGACAGTCAAGGAAATCATCGAAAAACTGGATCTGCAGTGCCTGAACGAGGCGAACCTGGATGCGGAAGTCTCCGGGGCCTACGCTTCCGACCTCCTGAGCGACGTGATGGGCAACGCCCGTTCCGGCCAGGTGTGGATCACGATGCAAACCCATAAGAACGTGACGGCCATCGCGTCCCTGAAGGACATCCCGGCCGTGATCCTCGTGCGCGGCGGCATGCCGGACGACGACATGCTGGAGCACGCGAAGGACGAGGACATCTGCATCCTCGTCAGCAAGGACGCCACCTACCAGGTGTGCGGCAAACTGTACGCCCTCATCGGATAGTTCCGGATGCGGTTCCTGGCCGACATGCACATCCACTCGGTGCTTTCCCCCTGCGGGGACATCGAGATGAGCCCCTCCGCCATCGTCGCACAGGCGAAGGCGAAGGGGCTGGATATCATCGGCCTGACCGACCACAACTCCACCCTGAACGCCGACGTGACGCGGCGTCTGGGGGAAAAGGTGGGGCTCCATGTGCTCATGGGGGCGGAGGTCACGACGAAGGAAGAGGTCCACTGCCTGGGATTCATGCCCACAGTGGAAAAACTGGCCGAATTCCAGGCTTTCCTGGACTCGCGCGTGATCTGGTTCGAGAATGACGTGGACAAATTCGGATACCAGTTGGTGGTGGACGAGGACGAAAACGTCCTGGACGAGGTGCCGCACCTGCTGATCAACGCCCTCGACCTGCCGATGCTGGAGTTGCAGCGGAAGGTGTATGAGTTGGGGGGCATCTTCATTCCCGCCCATATCGACCGTCCCACCTTCAGCCTGAGTTCCCAACTGGGATTCGTCCCGTCGGGCCTCAAGTTCCATGCGATGGAACTCAGTTACTACTGCAAGCGGAACAATTACAAGTTCCTGGACGACTGCCCCTGGTTCAGCGATTTCAACTTCATCCAGAGCAGTGACGCCCATTATGTCGAGGACATCGGCAAGATCCACAGTGTCCTGGAGATGCCCTCTTTCAGTTTCGAAAACTTCAAGGATGCCCTCCGACAGGGCGAACCAGTGATTCTGTAACGTGAAAACGCTCGACCTGCACATCATCGACATCACCCACAATTCCATCCGGGCGGGTGCCACTGAAATCACCATCGAAATGGAGGACAGCGCGGCGCGCGACCTCCTGTCCATCAAGATCATCGACAACGGCTGCGGGATGCCGGAGGACATGATCGAGGCCATCAACGCCCGCTTCTACTCCTGCCGCAAGGAACGCAAGATCGGCATGGGCATCGCCCTGCTGAAGTTCCACGCCGAGATGTGCAACGGCAACTTCTACCTGAAGTCCAAGGTAGGCGTCGGGACGGAAATCTACGCGTCCTACCAGCGCTCACACATCGACCTGCAGCCCAAGGGCGACCTCTCCGGCTGTTTCGCCAATTTCATCTGCCAGTACCAGGACATCAATTTCATTATCCGCTACATCACGGACGACGACACCTTCGAACTCTCGACTGCCGAGGTCAAGGAAGTCTTCGAGGGCATGAATCTCAACAATTACGAAATCATCCAGAGCCTCACGGAACTCATCCACGAGAATATCGGTTCGTAAATAGGGGAGGGATATCCGGTGTCCGGGGGACTCCGCTTCGCTCCGGCCCCTCCCAACGTCTCCTGCGTCATTTGCTCTCGCAAATAACTTGTAGCCGTCGGGCCCCTCCCCCTATACTTGTCCGGGGGTGGACAAGCCCCCGGACACCGGATATCCCTCCTAAGATTGACGTCTGCGGACTCTTCTTCCTTTCGCCAAATAGCCGCACATTGTTATCCCTTGTGTGCACTACACGAGGGGGGATGGTGAACGGCCCCTTGTAATCCGCCCCTCGTTCACGGACAGGCCCTACGCAGAGCCCTTTGAGGCATGTCGAATTGCGGCTGTTTGGCGAAAAGGCGTCGGGGCATGGACATCCCCGAGAAATAGCCTCTTTGGGCGATTCTTTCCCTCAACCCGAAATTCGCGGAGCGCCGCGATGTGCCCTGGAGGCCCCTACAAGGCGTGTCGGGCTGCTCCGTGCGGCAAAATCGTCGCACGGGGCGTGACAATGTGCCGTAGAAGTGCGTAGAATACAGGGTACTCTGCTCCGTGAATTTCGGGTTGGTTTTGGGGCCTGGCTCAGAAGCCCATTGACCTTGCCCGGAATTACGGTTGGGCGGGAATCGTGACTCGGTCCAGGATGCCGGTCAGGGCGGCGAGGGCGATGCCGTAGTTGGTGATGGGGACGCCGGCAAGGATGGCTTTGCGGATGCGGGAGCGGAGGAGGCGTTCGGAGGCGACGCAGCCGCCGCACTGGATGATGAGGCGGAAGGGGGTCAGGTCGTCTGGGAAATCGTTGCCGGCGGCGACGGTTACCTCCAGGTCCCCGCCGACTTTCTTGCGGAGGAGATTGGGGATTTTCACCCGGCCGATATCTTCCGTGTCGGGCACGTGCGTACAGGCTTCGGCGATGAGGACGCGGTCGCCGGGCTTCAGCGAGCCGATGGCTTTGGCCCCTTCCACGAAAGTTCGGATGTCTCCCTTCGCCCCTGCGAGGAGGATGGAGAAACTGGTGAGGGGGTAGTCCGTCGGCAGGGTGGCATTGACCCTGGCGAAGGCCTGGGAGTCGGTGATCGTGAGGGCGGGAGGCGCGTTGAGGCCGTCGAGGGCGCGCTGCAGGCCGTCGGGCTGGCAGCAGACCGGGATGCAGCCGAGGTCGAGGAGTTCGCGGAGGACCTGGACTTGCGGCAGGATGAGGCGGCCTTTCGGGGCTTCGCTGTCCTGCGGCATCACGAGGACGACGACATCGTCCTTGCCGACGAGGCCACCAGTGAGGAGACGCTGTTTTTCAGCGGGTTGCGCAGCCTGGAGCCGTAGTAGCAGGGCTGCCCGGTCATTGGCTTCAGCCCGGGAGCGGATTTCCACCACGGGGACCTGTGCTGCCTGGAGAAGTTGTATCCAGCGGTCATCCTCGGAATGATCCGAGCGCAGGAGGACGGCGATGTCCGTGGCGTCGATCACGGCACGGCTCCGGCGTTCCCGTTCCGCCCCGAGCGCGCCTTCGTCTCCGTAGCCGGCCGTGTCCACCAATACGCAGGGACCCAGTCCCGGAAGTTCGATGACCTTCCGGACCGGGTCCGTGGTGGTGCCGGGGAGTTCGCTCACCAGCGAGACTTCCTGTCCCGCCAGGGCGTTCACCAGCGTGGATTTGCCGCTGTTCGTCGCCCCGAAGAAAGCGATTTGCAGCCGGTCCATGTTAGAAGCGGAAGTCGCGTTCGCCGTT
>JAEEGI010015740.1_pt1 | contig 15705 bp, 8 predicted proteins | sample 8958751 | NCBI WGS metagenome assembly JAEEGI01 (sample SAMN16246545, study PRJNA631951) | gut metagenome | biome: gut microbiome; feature: rumen; material: KS-attached | host: Bos | place: Iran: Karaj | collected 2018-10
GCCATGTTCTCTAAAGCGGAGTCTCGCTCCAAACCGTCCCTCGGCTTCGCGCCCGCGCCACTTACACTATATCACGAAGTTTTCATTCCGTATATGTGTCCGCGCCCGGAGCATGGCTGTTCTCTTGTCAACCCGCCTTTACGCAAACGCCCGGTAGATCGCTTCGACCGCGCGCTCGAAGTCGCGCTGCTCGACGCCGACGATGATGTTCATTTCGTTGCTGTCCTGATCGATCAGCCGCGCGTTGACCTCCGCGGCGGACAGCGCCGTAAAGAGCTTTGCCGCGACGCCCGGGTTTCGCACCATACCGATGCCCACCGAGGCGATCAAGGCGATGCAGCTTGCGATCTCGACCGTGTCCGGCGAGCACTCGACCATGATGTCGTGATAGAGCTGATCCATCCTGCCAATGAGGCGCTTGTCGTCGATGACCAGCGAGATCGTGTCGATGCCGGAGGGCATGCGCTCGGCGGAGATGCCGTTTCGCGCAAGAATGCCCATCAGCCGGTAAGCAAAGCCGAGGTCATTGTGCAGATTGTCCTTGGTCAGCGTGATGACCGTGTACCCGCGCCGCCCGGCAATGCCGGTGATCGGCCGCTGATGCTCCTTGTCGGTCGCCATGCTGTCCGGCACGATCATCGTGCCCGAAGCTTCCGGATCGTTCGTGTTCAGAACGTGGATCGGGATGCGCGCCTTGCGGACCGGGAAGATCGAGTCCTCGTGCAGCACCGAAGCGCCCATGTAGGATAGCTCGCGGAGTTCCGAATAGGTGACGGTCTCGATCACCTTCGCGTCCGGCACGATCCGCGGATCAGTCATCAGGAAGCCCGAAACATCGGTCCAGTTTTCATAGACGTCGCTTGCCGAAAGCTTTGCGACGATCGCGCCGGTGATGTCGCTGCCCCCGCGGGAGAATGTGCGGATCATGCCGTTCCGCCTGCGCCCGTAAAAGCCCGGGATGACCGCGCGTTCGTGCGCCGTCAATACCCCTGCGCGCAATGCGGTCGCGTCGTCGTCGAACGTACCGTCGTCGCGGAAGCGGATGAGCTCCGTCGCGTCCAGAAAATCAAAGCCGAGATAGGCGGACAAAAGCTTCGCGTTCAGATACTCGCCGCGGCTTGCCGCAAAGTCCGGCGTCGTGCCGGCTTCGATGCGCGAGCGGATCTCGTCAAGCTCCGCCTCGATGCAAAGCTTCAGCCCGAGCCCGTCGCGGATGCCGATAAAGCGCTCCGCAATGGTTTTGTATGCCGCGTCAAACGAAAGCCCCTGCGCGCGCAACGCTTGGCAGCGGTACAGAAGGTCGGTGATCTTGTCATCGCCCGGGAAGCGTTTTCCGGGTGCGCTCACCACAACGTACCGCCGGTCGGCGTCGCGTTCGATGATCGCTTTGACTTTTCGGAACTGTTCGGCGGAGGCAAGAGAGCTTCCGCCGAACTTAACGGTCTTGATCATGCTGGTTCCTTTTGCTTTTTCGGCGGGATGTCGGAGACTTTTCGTCCCGCTTCATTTTCCCGCAAGGATGATCGCGTTTTTGTACTACCCTTCCACCGCAAGCGGTCCCCCTCCCCTCACAAGGGGAGGTCGGTTTCGCGTGATCGTTAAGCGCTCCTCACAAGGGGAGGTCGGGTATGCGCGATTGTTGAGCTCCCCCTTGTCAGGGGAGCATGGTACGCGGTAGACGACGCTTGCGTCGTCGCGCGATCTACCGCCGTAACGAAGTGGAGCTGTCGACGCAGTCGACTGAGGGGTAGTCCTTTATTGCGCATTCCGTTCTATCCCGCCCTTGTTTCTTTGAACAAAACGGATTGTCTTCGACAGTGAATCGAATTACTTCTCGATCTTGCGGCACTCGAGGTAGTAGCGCTTTTCGTTCGCTTCGCCCATCGAGAACGTCTTGCGCGGCAGCGCGCCGTCGAATACGACGGTCGGGAACAGCTCGCTCTTCTGCATCGCGGGAAGCAAGAAGCCCATCGTGTCGGGCTTTTTCGCCAGATCGCGCACGACCGCTTCGCCGTGGATGTAGTCGACCTCCGCGCCTTCGGTCTCTTTGAGGAGCGCGTCGATCGCGTTCTGCAGGGTGCCGACCGCAAGCTGCGCAGCGGGCTTCTCAACCACGAACGCGCCGAAGAACTTGCCCGTGCAGAACGGGATGGTGTGCACTTCCCCGCCGCTTGCCTTCGGCATGTCCTCGGAATAGACGATCCTTGCATCACCGTTCTGCGCCTTGAGATAGGCAAGCAGCTTCTCTGCACCTTCCACGCCGCCGACGCCGAACAGCACGCGGTGGATCGGCTCAAAGATGATGCCGTCGTCGTGCACGTTCTCGACCTCGACCAGCGCGTAGCGCGCCGGATGGTCTTTCTGCTCTTCGGGCGTAAGCGTCGCCTTGACCTTTTCCCAGTTCGCCTTTGCGGTTGCAAAGCTGTGGTTGCCGTCGCCCATCGCGAACAGCAGCGGCGCGTGATCGCCGTACTTTTCGTGGAATGCCTTTTCGTCGGTGAGCACGCTCATCGCGTCGATCGCGCCCTGCACGTCCTTTTCGCCGTCCACGAGCCAGCCGGTGATGTGACCGCCGTCGAGCATCAGGTCGGTGTCATAGAGCTTGTCGAGCGCCTCGGTCTTCGCCGCGAGCGGTTCAATGACCGTGCGGTTCGGGTCGTCGATCAGAACGAGAATGTGCGGAAGCTCCAAAGGCGCGCCTTCGCGGATCCGGAGACGCGGCGGAATACGCTCCACGATCGTGCCCTCGGTCGCGCGGATCAAGGTCGTTGCGCCCTTATTGTAATCATAGCATTCGAGGTCCAGCGCCATGACAAGGCCCCAGCGCGTGTTCCCCGCGACGGAGCGCTTGACGAGCACGAAGCCCTGCGGCTTGGTCTCGAGAATGCCCTTTGCCATGTACTCGCGCATGTTCTTGCGGATGGTCGCGATGCGCTCGGCTTCGCCTTCTTTGCCCAGGAACGCTTCCGGTAAGAAGAGGTCGAGGGTCGTGGGCGCGTCGCCGATAAACTTGCGCGCCGCTTCCCAGTATTCGGGCTGCGAGGTGAACTGGTCGCATGCCACGACCGCCCATTTCGAGAAATCCGTGCCCTTCGGGGGCAGCATCACGTTGGGGACCAGAACGCCGATCTTGTTTTCAAACATAGTCATTCTCCTTTTCGAGCATATTTGTACTCCTACATTATACGGTATCTCCCTGCGCTTTGCAAGCCCATTTCATGACGCCGCAGGCGTCAATTCACGCCTGAAGCGCAATTCATGACCGTCAGGTCAATTCATGTTCCATCGGAACAATTCACGCGGCCTTGCCGCAGTTCGTACAGCCGCGCCGCGGCGCATCGGGAACATACGGCGATTCGGTATTGTCTTTTTTTCGTTGAAATCATACGGTTTATTTGCTATATTATAATCAGTAAGATATACGCTTGGGGGAAAAATTATGAAAAAACTGTTGTCTATCGTTCTTTGTCTGCTGATGATCGCGGCGCTGCTGCCGCTCGATCTGCATCCGGCAAAAGCGGAGGAAACGTCCGGTCAGTGCGGAGACGATCTTTACTGGTCGTTTGATGAATCTACAGGTACACTGACAATCACCGGCAGCGGGGCGATGTATGATTATACTGCTTTCAGCGCTCCGTGGTATTCATTACGTACGAAAATTCAATCAGTCAGTCTATCTGATGGTATTACAAGCATTGGTCATTTTGCTTTTTATTGGTTAACAAAGATTAAGGAAATAATAATCCCTGATAGCGTCGTTTATATCGGTAACGCTGCGTTTAACGGTTGTACCAGTTTGCAATCGGTGATAATTGGGGAAGGAGTAGTTTCTATCGGTGACGGCGCATTTAATTATTGTTCGATTTCGTCTCTGACGATGCCGTGCAGCTTGAACACATGCAATCAATCCGGCGATATATTCAATAGCGCTTTCACGTATTGCACCTCAATAAAAGAAATCCACTTAACAAAGGGATCTGGGTATATGCCAGATTATTCTGGTTATGATGCAAACAACAAAAGAGCTTATCAGTTTACACCATGGTATATCTATTGTTCGAATCAAGCTGTGTTGCTAGATTCGTCCATCACATTAACTATTACGCTTGACGAAGGTATCAAAAACATCGGAGCATTTGCTTTTTGCGGATGTGGTGCAATTAAGGAGATCCAGCTCCCTGACAGTGTAACAAGCATTGAGGAATCTGCCTTTTCGACATGTTTTTCTATGGCAACCATCATAATGTCTAATAATATAGTCAGTATTGAAGGCTCTGCCTTTTCCGGATGCAGTAAACTAACGGATGTATACTTCTTAGGTACGAAAGAAGAAAAAGAAAGGATAAGCATTGGGGCAAACAATGCATATCTCACGAAGAGAGAGTGGCATTTTTTGCCTGCGCAAAGCGTTTATTTGAGTTCCCTTCCCAATAAAATGATTTATGAGTTGGGAGATGAACTCGACATGACCGGTGCGAGGATTACCGCTGTATATAATGAACAAATTGAGGTCACAACACCTATTGTTCCGGAGATGGTATCAGGATTCGATAGTTCTGAGTATGGGATCAAGGAACTATTAATTACTTATAAAGGTTTTTCTGTATCGCTTGAAATATCGGTTTCGCACGTGCCAGGAGAGAAGATACATGAAAATGTTATCCCATCAACGTGTATTTCAGAGGGCAGTTATGACGAAGTAGTATACTGCACAGTATGCGGAGAGGTTTTAAGCTGTGAGCATATCATCACTGAGATTAATCCTTCAGCTCATAATCCTTCAGATCATGTATACGAGAACAATGTGCTGCCAACCTGTACAGAGGACGGACATTACGAAGACGTGGTCTATTGCACATTATGCCTTTCCGAACTAAACCGAGAAGAAGTGATTGTTCCTGCATTAGGGCATGAGCCGGGTGATCCGGTGCATGAAAACGAAGTCGCCCCGACCTTTACCGAAGAAGGACATTACGACGAAGTCGTTTACTGTACGGTCTGCCATGCGGAGCTGAGCAGAGAAACAGTCAGTACCGGAAGGCTCCCGTTTGAGGGCACGATCACATGGAATGCAAACGACGTAAAGTTCAAGGGGACGACGGCATATGTGATCGCGAACGGTAAAGCGCAGACGCCGCGGTTTACGTTGAAGGATAAAAACGGGAATGTCATCAACCCCGCAAACTATGATTATGAATACCGCGAAAATACAAAAGCGGGAACCGGCTATGTGTTTGTGACGCTGAAAGGCGATTACACCGGGCAATGCAGGGGCAATTTCAAGATCTATCTGCCCGCTACGACAGAGACGACGGTGGAGAACGCTGCGCACGGGATTTACTTGACGTGGAAGCCGGTTACCGGCGCGGCGGGCTACGTCATCTACCGCAGAGCGTGGAGCTCCACGACGAACGGCTGGACAGACTTTGTCCGCTGGAACAATACGACAGATCTGTATTGGACCGATACAAACGTCTATGCGGGTACGCGTTATCAATACGGCATCAAGGCATATTTTGCGCGACGTACCGATCCTATGACAGGAGTGCAGATCGGCGGCAACGTCGGGGACAACTACAACCTCGGCGAGGTCGGCCCGCTCAAGACGACCGTCCGCATCACGACACGGGATTTGAATACGCTGGTAGCGGGAAACGCGCAGATTACGGCTAACTGGTCGGGGGCCGGCATTTTCACCGGCTATCAGATCAAGTATGCGACCAATGCACAGTTTACAAAGAACGTGAAAACGGTGAAGATCGCGAATCCGAAAACGTACTCGACTGCATTGAAATCCCTTCAAAACGGGACAACGTACTATGTCGCTGTGCGATCGTATCACATTTTCAACGGAATGACCTATTTCGGTCAGTGGTCAAACGTTCTGTGCGTGAAGCCGGGAAGCGGCATGATCGTTTCGCCGACGCATTACAGAGCGCTGCTGATCGGCAACAATAATTATTCGAGCAGTCCGTTGTACGGCTGTATCAATGACGTGAATGCCATGAGCGGCATGCTGAACAGGCTGTCAATGCCGTATACAGGAACGGTTGTGAAAAATGCAAGAAGGGAGACGATCATCAGCCAGATCAGATCCACATTCGCCGGAGCAACCGACAGTGATGTATCCCTGTTCTATTATTCGGGACATGGAGTAAACGCTGGTGGCAGCGGCGTCAATCAAGGCGCGCTTGTCGGCACTGACGGAGGTTTTGTTACCATGAAAGAGCTTGCAGCGGAGCTTTCCAAATTCAGAGGTCGCGTGATCGTCATTTTGGACAGCTGCCACAGCGGTGCGTCTATCGGGAAATCGGACAATACCATAGATGCGCTTGATGCGTTCAACCGCGAAGTCATCGAAGCATTTTCCGGATACGAGCTGGAAACAGGCGATACTGCATACAGTGCGAAATCGGGAGAGCTGAAACAGAGCAAGTTTATCGTCCTCACAGCAGCATCCATGTCGCAGTCGTCGTTCGACGGTTCGTTTGACGGATCCGGTTATCGGCAAGGTGCATTTACAGCCGCGATCGTCAAAGGAATGGGGTTTGCTTATCCAAACGGGGGGTACGCTGTTCCGCTTTGTTTCCCGGCGGACACAAACGGGGATCGAAAAGTAACGCTTAAAGAGCTGTACACCTATACCTATAATACGGCGTATAACTGGACCTATAATTCCGGAAGTCCGCAGCGTGCTCAGTATTACGGAAATGACAGCGAAGTGGTGTTCAGCAGATAGACGTACTTCGGCGAGTGGTCGAACGTGAAAAGCTGCAGGGTGAAATAAGAGAAAAACACAATGGCGGGGGAACATGGCTTCTCCCGCCTTTTGCTTGAAATTTTATAGTATGATACACGGCATGAGTACTTGTGCGATACCGTGCAGTGTGCTATAATATATATATTAGTCATAGAGGATCAAAGAGACATAATTATGATCTTCTCGGATCGAAAACAAGAGGAGGGTCAACAATGAAAAAACGGATGATCGTAATGGTATCGCTGCTGCTCATTGTCGCGCTGCTGCCGTTAACGCTCAGCACCGCATACGCAGACAGGTCGACAACCGGATGGTGCGGCAGCGGTCTGAGATGGTCGCTTGATACGTCGACCGGAACACTGACCATAACCGGGGACGGAGAGATGCGGGACTACCCCAATTGGGGGTCGATCCAGTCGAGCGTAACAAAAATCGTAATCGGAAACGAAGTGACCAGCATCGGGGCATATGAATTCAGCAGGTTCAGCAAGCTTACCGACGTCACGATCGGAAGTTCTGTCGTTTCCATCGGGGAATGCGCATTCAACACTTGTACCGAATTGACCCGGGTGAATCTGCCGAACAGCCTGAAGACCATCAGCGATCTCGCTTTCTATTCCTGCGAAAAACTCAGATCCGTAACGATTCCCGGCAGTGTGGAAAGCATCGGTGAATGTGCGTTTTCATATAATGAAGCATTAACGTCTTTAGAGATCAAAAGCGGCGTCAAATCCATCGGAGAAAACGCTTTTTACGCATGTACCGGACTCAAGTCCGTTACCGTTCCGAACAGCGTAACATATTTGGGGAAAGGTTCTTTTGCTTATTGTTCCGCGTTGGAATCCGTGACGATCGGCAACGGAGTCACATCGATTTTCTGGAATACGTTCGGAAACTGTGAAAGCTTAAGTTCGATCACACTCGGAAGCAGCGTCACATCCATTTACGGACATGTTTTTGAGGATGCGGCATGGTGGAGCGCACAGCCGGACGGACTTGTGTATCTCGGCGATATTCTTCTCGGTCATAAAGGCGACTGTTCGGGCAGTCTGACGGTAAAAAACGGGACAAGAGTGATCGCGGATGAAGCAGTTTATGACTGCGCTGAACTGACCGCGGTAACACTCCCCGAAACACTGGAAATAATCGGCGAACGCGCGTTCTATGGCTGCGAGGGACTCAGCGAAATCATGCTTCCGAACAGCCTGACAACGATCGGCAGTGCCGCGTTCAGCAATTGCACCAACCTCGAATTCATAGGACTCAAGAACAACATAACGGCAGTCGGGGCCGACGCTTTCAGCGATACCGCATGGTGGGATTCGCTGAGCGACGGGTTGATTTGTGCAAACGGTATTATGATGGGCTATAAGAATACTTGTCCGACGAATGTCGAAGTAGCTTCCGGCACGCGCGTCATTGCGGACAAAGCGTTCGCGGGGTGCAATAATCTGGTCTCCGCAACGATCCCGGACAGCGTGGTAACGCTTGGCGAAAAAGCGTTTATGAACTGTTCCGGGTTGAAAAATGTAACGGTCGGCAGCGGCGTTACGTTCATTCCGGAGTCCGTTTTTGACAGCTGCGGGGAGCTTCTGAACGTTGAACTGAGAGGCAGTGTTACGACGCTGGGGGATTACGCGTTTTACCGCTGCTATGAACTGAAATCGGTTTCGATGGGGAACAAGGTCGAAACGATCGGAAGAGGCGCGTTTTATCTGTGCACCAACCTGGAATCGATTCAGCTTTCGAACACATTGAAGACGATCGGGGTGAGCGCATTTGCCGAATGCACGTCGCTTGAGACCCTTACGGTTCCCGGCAGCGTGAGCAAAATGGGATTATGCGCTTTTCTGAATTGCAGCAATCTGACGAGCCTTACACTGCAGAACGGATTGACGGAAATCGGTCCGGAGGCATTTTCGAATTGTACCGGACTGACTGCGGTCGTCATTCCGGATACGGTCACGGCGATCCGCAATGATGCGTTCAGCGGGTGCACGGGACTGGAAACGGTAACGATCGGAGACAGCGTCAAAAATATCGATGATGCCGCGTTTCAGGATTGTGCGGGAATCGAATCGATCACGTTGCCCTGCAGCGCCTATATCAACAGCAGTTCCGCATTTGACGGTTGCGAAGCGGTCCGGGAGGTACGGCTGACCAAAGGCACCGGCAGGATGGCGGATTACAGCATGGATCTCGGGGACGGATGGACAACAATATGGAGCGGCAATACTCCCTGGTACGAATCGACATGTGAAACGATCACGGTCGAACTGGACGAAGGGATCGAATATATCGGCAGAGATGCGTTTTTGGGATGCAAAGGGCTGACAAAAATCGTCATTCCGGACGGCGTGAAGGAGATCCCCTACGAAGCGTTCTGTGAATCCGGGCTGCAAGAGATCTGGCTTCCGGGCAGTCTGGAAATGATCGGTATGAGAGCGTTCGCGGATTGCGCTGTGACGGTCGTCCATTATAAGGGCACAAAAGCAATGATGGATCATAAATTGTCGCTCGATTGGGACAGCAATTACCCGCTGGGCGACGCAATGTGGTACGTCCAACTCGATACGATCACCAACGGAAAGGTCATATGGAATGCGGAGGACGTGAAGTTCAAGGGCTCGACGCCGTATGTGATCGCAAACGGCAGCGCGCAGACTCCGCGGTTCACCGTATTGGACGATATGGGCTATGAGGTGGATCCGGAGGACTATACATATGAGTACAGGGAGAACACGGCTGCCGGAACCGGTTATGTTTTCATCACATTCCGGACATTCTGCTCGGGTTCCTGCCGCGGCTCGTTCAAGATCTACCTGCAGCCGACGACGACCACAACGGTCGCAAATGCAAACGACGGCATCAAACTGACATGGAGCAAGGTCAACGGCGCGGACGGCTACGTCATCTACAGAAGAGCGTGGAGCAGCACGACAAACGGTTGGACGGACTTTGTGCGCTGGAACAACACGACCGCCCTGAACTGGACTGACACCAAGGTTTACGCGGGAACACGCTATCAGTACGGCATCAAGGCATACTTCAACCGCAGACTGGACCCGGTCAGCGGGACCTATATCGGCGGCAACACCGGCGATAACTTCAACCTCGGCGAGGTCGGTCCGCTGAAGACGACCGTCCGCATCACGACCCGTACGCTGAACAGCGTCACGGCGGGCACGAAGCAGATGACGGTGAAGTGGGGCGCAAGCGGACTGTTCACGGGCTATCAGATCCAGTACGCGACGAATTCTGCGTTCACGCAGAACGCAAAGGCGATCAAGATCACGAACCCGAAGACGGCGAGCACCGTGATCAAGAGCCTGACGAGCGGAAAGACCTACTATGTTCGTCTGCGTTCGTACCACGTCTTTAACGGTGTAACCTACTTCGGCGAGTGGTCGAACGTCAAAAACTGCAAAGTGAAATAAAGCGAACCGAAAGAACGGGAGGGCAACAGCGCCGCTTCGATCGTGGGAGTACCGCGACCAAACATAACAGCACCCGAAGGGGGTGCTTTGAGGAGGCGCTTGCGCCTTTGGGCTCGGTCACGATTCGGCTCTGAAGCCCCATCGGGGCTTCATTCACCTCCGAATCGACCCTCATCGAAGCGGCACTAAAGCGCCGCTTCGATTGTGGGAATACCGCGACCAAACAAAACAGCACCGCAAGGGGTGCTTTATCGAACCGACGCTAAAGCGCCGCTTTGATTGTGGGAGTATCGCGACCAAACAAAACAGCACCCGCAAGGGGTGCTGTTTTGTTTGGAGGCGCCACCCGGAATCGAATTGCTCTTTTTGGTGATGCGATACAATATCTTGTTATAATCAGTTCATTTTCACACTACATATAGATTAAATTGTCCAATATGTCCAATGAAAAAAGATAAACTGTGTCCACTTTGTGTCCAACCCTGCTATACTAACCGGATTATCTAAACAATACGCATACGCGTTATGTCCCATTACCCCCTGCCCAGTGGAGAGCAGCACATCGGCAGAGATAAACCTTCCGGTGGTCGGATCGTAGTATCGGCTCTGCAGGTAGTACAGTCCGGTCTCCCAATCGTACACGTACCCGCGGTAGCGGAACGGCTGAATGAGGCCCAACGTACCCGCAAGGGCGCCTGTCGTGGTCACCTTCTTTCCCCATGTATCATATATATATTTTACCACTGTATTACCGCTTGCGTCAATCAGCTTAACAATATCGCCCTGCGCGTTACGGAGATAGTAGTATTCTGTTCCGTTGTAGTTAACGGATACCACGCTGCCGGATGCGTCGTAAGAGAACAGGAGCTTATCCGTCCCTCGCTGCATGCCGATCAGAACGGAGCCGTTGTAGAAGTAATCCGTGTCAACATTGTTGACCGTCTTCTTCTGCCGCAAGCCGTCCTCATTGTATTCAAACGTCGCCGAAACGGTTCCGTTGCTTGCGCTTGTGAGCTGCTTTCCGCGCCACGTCATGGTGTACCCGCGATAGGTCGTCGGGTTGCCCATGCTGTCGTAGCTGATCGTATCGTTTCCGTATTTCTTCAGCTGATCGGTCCATCCAGTGCTGTTATAAGTATAGCCGATCGTATCTGTCGGCGTCCCCGGATTCGTTGCGGTCGTATACGCATAGATCTTCTTTTCGGTAATGTTTCCGTAATAGTCATACTCATATGTGATCGTCTGATTCAGAATACTGTTGTTCTCGCGGGTCAGTCGATTTGCTACGTCGTATTTGTAGGTAATCGACGTGCTGCCCTGCGTAATCGAGATAATGTTGCCGTTATCATCGTAATTGTACACGAACGGATCGTCGCTGCCGTTATAGTACTTGTGCAGCAGCGGGGTGCGATTGCTTCCGTTTAAATGGTATTCAAAACGCGTCTCATACGGTGTCGAAAGCCCGATTGTGCGCTTATTCAGCCTGCCGAACGCATCGTAGGTGTTGGATATGACCTTTCCCGTGGACAGCGTCGTCGTGCTCGGTCGATTGTCCCGATCGTAGGTGTAGACCGTGCTCCATGTGCTGCCGAGCACCGAACAGGTGAGCTTTGAAAGGTTGTTGCATTCATTGTATTGATAGCCATATGACGAAAGATTCGCGCCATAGGTGATCCTGCCGTTCGTGACCGTAAACGCGCGCTCCCTGCTTGCCATGCACCGCCCGGCGTGGTCGTACTCGAAGAAGCTCGCCCGGTGCGTGCGGTAGTTTCTTAGCTCATATAAATCTCCCTCCCCGTTGTAGATAAATGAGTACACAAAGCTTTCCGTGTTGTTTTCCGTCTGGTAAATGCCGCGCACGCGGTCCAGATCGTCGTAAACGTAGCGAGCCGAGAAGCCGTTCGCGTACGTCACCGTCGACAGTCGGAAATCGCTGTCGTAGGTGTTGGTGGAAAGCGCCGTCGTGCCGACCTTCGTGCTGATCGGTCGGTTCCATGCGTCGTAAGTCAGGCTGTATGTCGTGCTGCCGCGCGTGATCGTCGTGAGCTTGCCGTAATCGTCGTATCCGTATGCGACCGTGCCGAGCCCGGTGCTTGTCAGCGACGCGAGCCGGTGCATGGCTGCGGCGTTGCCGTAGGTAGAATATGAATCCGAAAGGATTGTTTTTCAAGGTGCTTGTGCAGTTTTCCGTTAATAATTATCGCACTTCACGGTGTATAGGTTGTCAAGAGAACCGTCCCCCTGACACCGGTCTTGACTTTTAATAGTTAGTCTTGACACTTTGACATCTTGACATGTCACTGCGTACGCCCCTTTGCCATACTTTCTTTTACGACCTGATAAATTGCACTGTCCTCATCAAACGTTCCTACCACGTACATATTATTGGGCTGATTCCCGATTCTGTCGGCGATATACAATTTGTCGTCGATGAAAAGAAACTTCATATCAGGATTGTAAGCCAATCCGGGCATGCTGATACAGATCAGCGCTGCCTCTCCTCCTACATATTTGAGCGTATTCAGTAGTATATCCGGATTACCGAAACTGCTCAGTTTCTCGTATTCCGTTTCAGGTTGTTCATTGCTGCTGTTTATGTATGAACGGAGCCAAGCGATAAACTCCTCACGCGCTTGACCGTCCAATATGATCAAATCATGTGTTCTGCCGTAAATCTCTACGATAAAATCATCGCCGCATACATCGGGAAAGACATAGTCCTCCCTCACCCACGGTGCAAAATCCATATCGGCAAGAAATTCTTTTCTCTCTTTTACAAATGTTCCGTTCTCGTCAGAAGCCAGCAGTGCATTTCCGCCCTTTACCGTACCGATCCGGTAGGAATAGTCACTTGAGAAACCCCAGTCTTTGGGCAGGCGAACATAGTGCAAAGTGCCGTTTGTCAACGTGCTCCCGTCCTGCGTAAAAACCGGTTGATCTACGGGAATCGTCTTGCGGCAGCCGGTACTGATCATGGTTATAACAATAAAGAAAATGAGGACGATCCTTTTGCGATTCATATATCCCTCCTATTTACGATCTGCCACGCTATTTCATTGATTAAAATCTTTTATCAAATACGGGTCCATTTCTTTATCATTTTTAGGATCAAAGCCCCTAAAAAAACGCCGTAACACATCCGCGCTTGTTATCTTATATAGCTTATTACCTTTAGGATACATCATGTAACAAATTCCAGTTAATACCGCTGCTCCCTGATCTCCTATTAGCCCTGAAAATACATTATTAGCGTGGCAATTACAGGTGGGATGCGAATGAACAAATCCCTCAAGCTGTTGTGAATCGAAAATCGAAACTACATTGTCTATGCAATCCATTATTGTTGGTTCGATTACGTTGTTATGAGAGCCATCTTGAATTGGTCCAGTATAATACACCCTCTCTCCGTTTACGATTTTAGAATAAATAGCTGCATAATACTCACGATTATTGTCTTGTGACAATTTCCCAAGCTTTGGAGCTATCGCTATGGCAGCATCATCTGGGTTAGAAAAGAATTCTACGCCTGCATCTCTTAGCCGTGAATCCGGAGTCCTCTGTGATGGAGGTTTTGTACTAAACGGGTTTCTGTCACTTGTCACCGTTATATTGGTTCCTCTTGCCATGCTTCCCCCATCATCCACCATCCCCACCGGATTCCCGAGGCAATACGCATAACAGTTGTATCCCAGCACTCCCTGCCCGGTGGACAGCAGGACATCGGCTGAGATGAATCTCCCTACGGTGGGATCATAGTAACGGCTCTGCAGGTAATAGAAGCCGGTCTCCCAGTCATACACATACCCACGGTAGCGGAACGGCTGGAAAAGCCCCAGCGTACCCGCCAGAGTGCCTGTCGTCGTCACCGCCTTTCCCCACGTATCGTAGGTATATTCTACCACGGAAACGCCGCTTGCGTCAATCAGCTTGACGACGTCGCCCTGCGCGTTTCTGATATAATAATACTCATCCGTGCCGAGTTTGACAGAGACGACGTTGCCGGACGCGTCGTAGCTGAACCGGTACTTTGTCGTCCCTCGCTGCATGCCAATGAGCACCGACCCGTTATAATAATAATCGGTGCTGACATTGTTGACCGTCTTCTTCTGCCGTAAGCCGTCCTCGTTGTATTCGAACGTCGCCGAAACGGTACCGTTGTCTGCGCTTGTCAGCTGCTTGCCGCGCCAACCAAAGGTATACCCTCTGTACGAGGTCGGATTGCCCATGCTGTCGTAGGTGATCGTCTGTCCCGCGTAGCTGGTCAACTGATCGCCCCACGCCGTATTGCCGTAAGCATAGTTGATCGTCCCGGTCGGCGTGCCCTGATTTGTTGCGGTCGTGTACGCATAGAACTTCTTGTTCAGAATGTTGCCCCACGCGTCGTATTGGTAGGTAATTGTCTGATTCAGAACGCCGTTGTTCTCGCGCGTCAACCGGTTTGCGGCGTCGTACTTGTAGCTGATGCTCGTGCTGCCCTGCGTGATCTCGGTGATATTGCCGTTGTTGTCGTAGGTGTAGACAAACGGACTGTCATTTCCGTTGTAGTACTTGTGCAGCAGCGGGGTGCGGTTGCTTCCGTTCAAATGGTATTCAAAACGCGTCTCATACGGTGTCGAAAGCCCGATTGTACGCTTACTCAACCGTCCGATTGCATCATAAGTATTCGTAATGACCTTACCGGAGTTCAGCGTGGTCGTCTTCGGTCGGTTGTCGTTGTCGTAGGTATAGACCGTGCTCCAACTGCTTCCGAGCACCGAGCAGGTGAGCTTTGTCAAGTTGTTGCATTCGTCGTATTGGTAGCCGTATGCCGAAAGCTCCGTACTGCCGTAGGAGAGGACGCCGTTCGTGACCGTAAACGACCGTTCCTTGCTCGCCATGCAGCGCCCGGCGTGGTCGTACTCGAAGAAGCTCGCGCGGTTCGTGCGATAGTTCCGCAGTTCGTACAAATCGCCTTCACCGTTATAGATCAACTCGTAGGTCAGTTCTTCCGTGTTGTTCTCGGTCTGGTAAATCTTGTTGACACGGTCGAGGTTATCGTATTCGTACCGTGCCGAGAAGCCGTTCGCGTAGGTCACCTTCCACAGACGTTTGTATGTGTCGTATTCGTTTTCGGACAGCGCAACGCTGCCGACCTTGGTCTTGGTTTGCAGCTTCCATGTGCTGTCATATTCAATCGTATAGACGGTCGTGCCGCGCGTGATCGTTTCGAGCTTTCCGTAGGCGTCATAGCCGTATACGACCGTGCCGAGGCCCGCACTTGTGATCGACGCAAGGCGGTGCATGGCGGCGGCGTTGCCGTAGGTAGAATATGAATCCGAAAGGATTGTTTTTCAAGGTGCTTGTGCAGTTTTCCGTTAATAATTATCGCACTTCACGGTGTATAGGTTGTCAAGAGAACAGCCATGCTCCGGGCGCGGACACATATACGGAATGAAAACTTCGTGATATAGTGTAAGTGGCGCGGGCGCGAAGCCGAGGGACGGTTTGGAGCGAGACTCCGCTTTAGAG
>JAEEGI010015746.1_pt1 | contig 15701 bp, 15 predicted proteins | sample 8958751 | NCBI WGS metagenome assembly JAEEGI01 (sample SAMN16246545, study PRJNA631951) | gut metagenome | biome: gut microbiome; feature: rumen; material: KS-attached | host: Bos | place: Iran: Karaj | collected 2018-10
GTCCAGACACTCTGTAGTCGTAGAAGGGGGTGACCATGATGGCCTTTACCTATTCCCACTCGCCTGGGAACCATACGCGATCGGTGAACGACGCGGCGCGGCCCAGCGACTTCCTCGTCTGATGAGCATTGGGGCTGGTCTCCACGGGAATCTCGCGCAAGGGGTACTCATGATTGTAAACCCGCTTATGAAAGGTTTTCAGGATCTTGTGTCTCATGTCCTCTGCACGGCCCGACAGGCTCTGGGCATTCACTGCGACAGTCCCCTGTGCAATCATGCACATCAGGACCGCAGCCGTAATAATAGTTCTTATCTTCATTGCTCCTAATAGATGTTCCTTGCAAAGGTACGAATAATTTCCGAGAAACTCGCCTGCAAAGTGAAAAATTGCCGCATGAGGTTATCTTTTAGGCATTTTTATACGATATGTTTTGTTATTTCAAATAAACGGGGTTAGACAGCATATATGATAAAAAAAAGAGATAAACATTTGGTAGACTGATGTAAATTGAGTAACTTTGCAACATCAATGATTTTTATGTGATGAGACCACTGATACTGATATCGAACGATGATGGCTATGAGGCCAAGGGAATTAACGAGCTGGTTGACATGGTTCGCGATATGGGCGACGTGCTGGTGTGCGCACCTGATGGTGCACGAAGCGGCATGTCGTGTGCTTTTACGGCCACATTGCCCCTGACGCTGACGCTGTGCAAGAAAGAGCCTGGCGTTGAGGTCTGGTCGTGCAGCGGCACACCTACGGACTGCGTGAAGATGGCGCTGGCGGAGCTTTGTCCGCGAAAGCCCGACTTGGTGCTGGGTGGTATCAATCACGGCGACAATGGTTCAGTGAATACCCACTATTCGGGAACGATGGGCGTGGTGATGGAAGGATGTATGAAATATATCCCTTCGGTAGCCTACTCGCTATGCGACCATCGTGCCGATGCCGACTTTGAGCCCCTGCGGCCCTATGTGCGACAGATGACGCAATGGGTGCTGAAGAATGGTTTGCAGGAGGGCGTCTGTCTGAACGTGAATTTCCCAGACCCCACCAACCTCCCAAGGGAGGCTAAGGACACTCTTCCTAAACAGGGGGAGACGGAGAGAGTCTACAAGGGTGTACGCGTATGCAGGATGGCAAAGGGTACATGGGGCAGCGAGGTGACGAAGTGTCACCATCCGCGAGGCTATGACTATTGGTGGATGGTGGGCCATTATCAGAACGACGAGCCCGAGGCGGAGGATACTGACAACTGGGCCCTCTCGCATGGCTATGTGGCTATTACCCCCACTCGCATTGACGTCACGGCATACGAGGCCATGGAGAAGTTAAAGAAGTTAGAGGAGTTAAGAAGTTAAAGAAGTTAGAGAAGGAATGCGCTATTACCTGATAGTCGGCGAAGCCAGTGGCGACCTTCATGCCTCGCACCTGATGCAGGCACTGAAAAGTCGCGACGAAGAGGCGGAGTTTCGTTTCTTCGGCGGTGACCTTATGACTGCTGTGGGTGGAACGCGTGTCAAGCACTATCGTGAACTGGCCTACATGGGTTTCATTCCCGTGCTGCTGCATCTGAGGACGATTCTGCGCAACATGAAGATGTGTAAGCAGGATATCATGCAATGGCAGCCCGACGTGGTGATTCTGGTTGACTATCCTGGGTTTAACCTCGATATCGCGAAATACGTGCATGGGATTAGGGGAAAGAGGAAAGAGGAAAGTGGAAAGAGTATTGTGTTGAACTCGAAGGTCTACTATTATATCTCGCCGAAGATCTGGGCATGGAAGGAATATCGCATCAAGAATATCAAGCGCGATGTGGACGAGCTGTTCTCTATCCTTCCTTTTGAGGTGCCATTCTTCGAGCAGAAGCACCATTATCCCATTCACTATGTGGGCAATCCCACCGCTCAAGAAGTCAGAGACTTTCTTGAAATGAGAAATGAAAGGAATGAAAGAAATGAAAGGAATGGGCGGCCCGTCATCGCGCTGTTGGCGGGTAGTAGGAAGCAGGAAATCAAGGACAACCTGCCAGCGATGATAGAGGCCACGCGCCATTTGGCCGACCGCTATGACATCGTGCTGGCTGGTGCTCCCTCCATAGAGCCAGCCTACTACGAACCCTTCCTAAAGGGTAGTCAGGTTCGGCTCGTGATGAACGAGACATATCCGTTGCTGGCAAAAGCCACTGCTGCCCTTGTAACCAGTGGAACGGCAACGCTGGAAACCTGTATGTTCCGAGTGCCGCAGGTGGTGTGCTACAAGATTCCGATGCCTAAATTGTTAGGTTTCCTGAAGCGCCATGTACTAAAGGTGAAATACGTATCGCTGGTGAACCTGATAGCCGACCGTGAGGTGGTGCGTGAACTGGTAGAAACCTTTAGTGAGGACAATATCCGCAGGGAATTGGAAATGCTATTGCCTGGAGGTGAAAAGCGCGAGCAAATGCTTGCCGATTACGAAGTCATCCATCAGCGCTTGGGCGAGAGTCAGGCCCCTGATGAGGCTGCAAGAATCATGATAGAACTATTGAACGTTGACCATTCTTTGACCTAAAGGTACAAAGCGTACTAAAGAAACGATTAGAACATTGAACATTAACTAAATAAATTATGTCACAATTTTTATCGATTTTTGGATTTGATCCTACCAAACACTCCGTGAAGGTGGAGATGTTGGCCGGCTTGACCACTTTCCTGACGATGTCGTACATCCTGGCCGTCAACCCCATCATCCTCAGTGCCACTGGCATGGACAAGGGAGCTGTGTTCTCGGCAACAGTCATTGCCGCTGTGGTGGCCACCATGATCATGGCCATCTATGCGAAGATGCCCTTTGCATTGGCTTCAGGAATGGGTCTGAACGCTTTCTTCGCCTACACGCTGGTCATCTCGATGGGATATACCTGGCAGCAGGCCATCTCCGCTGTGCTATTGGAGGGCTTGGTTTTCATCGTACTGACAATATTCAAGGTACGCGAGGCCATCGTCAACAGCATTCCCCTCGACCTGCGATACTCCATTTCGGTGGGTATCGGACTCTTTATCGCGTTCATTGGCCTGAAAAACGGTGGTGTCATTGTATCGAGCGAGGCTACGATGACAACCCTGGGACCTTGGAATGCTACATCGATTGTAGCCATGTGTGGCATTCTGCTGGGTGCCGTGCTGCTGGCCATGAAGGTACGCGGAGCACTGTTCTACACCATCCTGTTGATGACGGTCATTGGCATTCCTTTTGGAGTGACTCATATGCCCGAGAACTTCACGCTGGTCAGCCTGCCCTCATCCATCGGACCCATTGCATTCCAGTTCGATTTCTCGCGATTCTTGTTGTTTGACATCGACTACCTCATCGTGGTGATGACACTGCTGTTCATGGACCTCTTCGACACCATCGGCACGCTCATCGGAGCATCGACGGGTGCGGGGATGATTGACGAAAACGGCAAGGTACCCAACCTGAACAAGGCGCTGATGGCCGACGCCGTGGGTACCACCGTAGGTGCCCTGTGTGGTACGTCGACGGTGACGACCTACGTCGAGAGCACCACAGGTATCGTGGAGGGCGGACGTACAGGTCTGACGGCATTCACCGTTGCCCTGCTGTTCTTCGTGGCACTGTTCTTCTCGCCTGTGTTCCTGATGATTCCCTCCGCAGCCACAACCAGCGCCTTGTTCCTTGTGGGTGTCATGATGATGCGTCCTGTGCTGCACATCGACTTTGTGCATTTCCGTACAGGTATGCCCTGTTTTGTGACCATGATGATGATGCCCTTCACGGCCAGCATTTCTGAGGGTATCGTACTGGGTATGCTGTCGTATATCATGGTGAAGATCTGCACGGGCGAAGGCAAGCAGTTGTCATTGTTTATGTACGTCTTGGGCGTGCTGTTCCTCCTGAAATATATCGCACCTTATCTGTAAATATAAACATTAATCATTCATAGTATGAAAAAAGTATTTTCTCTGGTGGTAGCTGCTTTGGCAGCCTGCACCATGCAAGCACAGGACATTCAGTTGCACTACGATTTCGGTCGTAACATCTACTCTAATGAAGAGGCTGATCGCCAAAAGGTGACTATCACTCTCGAGCAGTTCAAGGCCGACAAGTGGGGTTCATGGTACTATTTTGTAGATATCGACCTCACTAGTAAGTTTTTCCGTAGTGCCTACACGGAGATTTCACGCGAGTTCAAGTTGGGCAAGGAAACCCCTTTTGCAGCCCATATTGAGTACAATGGTGGTTTAGGACGCGATGATATCCGTAGTTTCCAACACGCCGCACTTATCGGTCCGGCCTATAACGGGCATTCGGAAGACTTCTCCAAGACCTGGTCGGTACAGCTTATGTACAAGCAGTTCTTTAAGAGCTATGACTACACGCACTCCTATGCTAGTGCTCAGCTGACAGGTGTCTGGGGCCTGACTTTTGCCAACAAGAAGTGCACCTTCTCCGGATTTATCGATTTCTGGCGTGGTGAGAACTGGCGTGAGGGCCACAATGGTCATGGCATGCTTGTTGTCCTCACTGAGCCTCAGTTCTGGTACAATTTCAACGAACACCTTAGCATGGGTACTGAGATTGAGATTAGTAACAACTTCATCTACAATACCTATAACGACAAGTCGTTCTTTATCAATCCCACGGTAGGTTTAAAATGGAATTTCTAAGGCAAGAGAAAAAAGAATGAGGGGCGCCCAGAGCCTCTCATTCTTTCTTTTCGTTATCCTGAAAACACACCTGTTGGTTTTATTCCGGCATCATGTCGGGACGAGGTCCGTTGGGACGTGGGCCGCGATTACCGCGAGGACCACCCTGTCCGCGACCACCCTGTCCGCCACGATGGTGTTGCATCTTCTGCCAGTTCTTATACTGCTCGTCAGTCAGCACTTTCTTCATCTTTTCGTCCGTCTCCTTCATCTTCTCCTGGTGGCGCTTCATTTCGGCCTGCTGGTCTTTCATCACCTCTGCCACCTTGGTTTTCTGGTCGGTAGTAAGGTTCAAATCCTTCGCCATGCGGTCAACCATTTCTTGTGGATCCATCTTCTTGGGAGCCTTGCGCTCGCCGTTTTCACTCTGTGCCTGTGCCATTGTCAGCGACAAGAGGGCAACCATCGTTAAAACAATCTTTTTCATACCTTTTTAATTTTAATTATCGTATTAAGTTTATTTGAAATACACTTCTTTGACGTTACAAAGGTACGAAAAGTTTAACCGCCCGCAGAATGCTTTCAGCGAACGGCCCGTTTTATTCAGCGAAAAAGGATTAGAAAACAGCGAAGCGGCCCCGTTCCTGCATGAAGACGGCCTCGTGGGCTTCTTCCTGGCAAATCTGCGCCTCTACTTCTGAGATGGTATTTGGATAATAGGGGTTACCATCGACAATCTTTCCCGTTAGGAATTCACACCACGTACAGGCGGCAGCATAGCGTCCCAAGGTGTAGCTGAGATGCATGCCGTCGCGACAGAGCACGTCGCCCAGGCGGTGGCGCACCAGTTGGATGGTCGTCCCTGAAGGTACGATACGTGGATTCCCGATGGCTGGCAGCACGCCCAGCATGGTGCTGACAATGGCACTATACATCTGGCGCTGGTTGTAGTCGTAAGGCTCAAATCTCTTCGACTGGAAGTCCTGGGCATAGGCCCACGTCATGTGCCACACGAATTCGACATGCAGATTGGTGGTATAGCCCTGTACGAGATTCTTCAGGCGAACCAGGTTCTTGAAACTGGTGGGAACGCCCGACTGTCGACTGGCCTGTTGCAGCGAGATGACGTCCCACTGCTCGTCGCGGATGATGCTCTTCAGCGTCACCTTCCGCTTTTCCGAGCGTACGCCACTCACGATTTTCCTGTAGTCGTACAGGGCGCTGTCCTTCAACAGATTGTTGTAGTGGCGGTCGATAGAGCAGCCGCCGATATAGGCATTGCCGATGACCAGCGAGTCGCCCTGGGCACGGGCCAGCTCGTAGAGATACTGTTCGATGGCGTCCTGTGAGAAACTGTTGCCTATGGCCAGCACCTTGATGAGCTTCGCCTGCGCGCCGACGGCGCTAAATAAAAAATATAAAATAATAAATAAGAGCCCTCGCAGTGTTGTCATAGTTCCAATTATCTCTCTCTTTATTTTTTTATTTCTTATTTTTTATTTAGGGCGAAGCCCGCTTTATTTAGGCCGGAGGCCGCTTTTTTCAATTTGCGCACAGCCTTGTCGCGCTCCTGGCGAACACGTTCGCGCTTCAGCCCCATGTCCTCGGCAATCTCTGCCATCGTCTGTCGCCAGCCTTTCAGACCATAGTAGCGGCTCACCACCTCGCGTTCACGATCGTTCAGCACATCGATGCATGCCAGCAGGTCGTCGTTCAGCGAGTTCTCTTCAACGATGGCGTCGGCTTTCTCGGCATTGACGTCCTCCAGCACGTTCAGCAGCGTGTAATTGTTACGACTGCCTACGGGCAGCGACTCGTCCGTCGAGCGTACGTCCGTCGTCGTCTCCAGGCGACTGATGGCCTCCTCGATACTGCGACGGATATAGGGTGCGGCAAAGGTAACGAAGGGCTTCCCACGAGAAGCGTCGTACTTCGTGGCCGCTTTCATCATTCCGATACTGCCCTCGCTAATGAGGTCGTCCGTGCTCAGCACGTCGCTCTTGTACTGTCGGGCCAGCGTAATCACATAGCCCATATTGGCAGTCACCAACTTCTCTTGTTCCTTCGTCATAGCTTAGTTGAGAGTTTAGTGTTTAGCGTTTAGAGAAGAATTGTATTTTTGGAGCATGCTCTTCACCAGCTTGCCGTAAACCTTGATGACGTCGTCGGCCCAGGGACCCGTTGCCGTAGCTCGCGGCAACAGCATCGAGCACGACTCGTTCTTGTCGCTGATGCTCCAGCAGATCCAGCTGATGCCCAGACGTTCGCACATGGCAATCCACTGCTCTTCGCTCTCGGCGTCAATCCTTCCGTCGCCAGAGGCTTCTGTCGCGCCACTCTCAGAGATGAATACGGGAATGCCCCGTTTCACGGCATCCTCCGTGCGCTGGCGCAGGTCGTCGCCATGCGTGGCAGCATAGAAGTGGACGGTATACATCACATTCTCGAAACCCTCCAACGGACTCTCGGCCACCAGATGGATGTCCTGATCCCAGTGGGGACAACCCACCAGCACCACGTTGTCCTTGTCGTATTTACGGATCTCGCCAATCACCTCGGCGGCATATTTCTTCAGGTCTGCCCAGGTGTCCTCTATGGGTTCGTTAAAGATTTCGTAGATGATATGGGGATACTTGCCGTATTTTCTGGCCATCTCGCCAAAGAATGCCTTGGCCTCTTCCGTCTTGAGGACGTGCGAGTGCCAGTCGATGATGACGTAGACGTTCTGCTTGATGGCCGACTCAATGACGGGCGTCATACATTGCAGGGCATAGCTGGGGTTCTCCAGATAGTTGTCCTCGATCATGATACCCATGGCGGCACGCACCACCGAACAGTGCCAGTCCCTTTTCAGCGTCTGAACAATTTCCTTATTATAAAATCGGGGCCACAGGTTGTGCCAGCCCAGACTGACGCCTCGCAGAATGACGGGATTGCCCCGCTTGTCGCAAAGCTGCGCGCCCTTTACTTGCAGTTGTCCGTACTGCTTCACAGGGTCTTGCGCCACTGCGTGGCTAAATAAAAAAGAAAAAATAAGAAATAATAAAGCCTTGCGTCTTATCGTTGCAATCTCCAGTCTGTTGTTTGCCATATTTTTATTTATTATTTTTTATTTAGGCGCAAAACGCCGTTTTATTTTTTATTGAGGGCACAGCCCGTTAAAACAATGACAATGTATACAGGTACACCACAGCAGCCGGTATGGCCAGCAGCGACGAGTCGAAACGGTCCAGCATGCCGCCGTGTCCAGGCAGGATGCTACCGCTGTCCTTGATGCCCAGCGTGCGCTTGAACAGACTCTCTACCAGGTCGCCCCACGTGCCGAAAACGACTACGACGAGACCCAGCCCGAGCCATTCGGGAATGGAGAGCATGCCCATAAACAGCGTCGACGCATGGTCCATGTCGGCCACCTGCATATTGTCGAGCCATCCAATGCCCCATGCAGCAAGCAGCACGAAGACGGCTCCACCGATGCTTCCCTCCCACGACTTTCCTGGCGAGATGCGTGGAAACAGCTTATGGTGTCCCAGCAGCGAACCTACACAGTAGGCCCCCGTGTCGTTCACCCACAGGAAGATAAATACGCTCAATGGCAGCAGGGTGTTGAAAGCCACCTGTCCGTTGGGCGTGGCGGTGAATGCCAGCACGTTCAGCAACGAGAAGGGTAGGGCGATGTACATCTGTGCCAGCATGGTGTACGCCCAGTCCTGAATGGGGTCGTCCTGTCGCAGATAGAGCTCGGCAATCAGCATGTAGATGATGGTCACCAGATAGGGGATGAACACCACGCTCTTGGCTGCTCCGCCATACAGGTCGCTGCAGAAATAGGTCATCGCGTAGAAGAAATACACGGCAGCCACCGTCGAGATGAAACGGTTTACGGTGACGTGCTCGCGTTCGTTGACCAGTCCGGTAAATTCCCATACGGTCATACCCGTCACGATGCTAAACAGCAGTACCATAGCCTCAGGACGCAGAAACGATGCGACAATGGCAGCTACGAAAATGACGCCTGTAATCGTTCTGACAATAAAGTTTCTCATATTGTTGCACTTAAACTATTCTCTTTCCTCTTTCTCCTCTTCTCTTTCCTCTTTGCCTGCTTGCTCTGCAAGCTGGCGTGCACGCTCCTCGGCCATGCGCTCGGCATCGGCACGCATCTGGGCCTCCAGCAGCTCTTCCGAACGGCTCGTCCAGGGGCGCTTGCCGAAGATCTTCTCTACGTCATCGGCAAAGATCACCTCGCGCTCCACCAACAGCTGAGCCAGCTGGGCGTGGCCGTCCTTGTGCTCTGTCAGTATCTGCTTGGCACGCTCATACTGCTCGTTCACCATCTTCAGCACCTCCTCGTCCATCAGCTTGGCTGTGGTCTCCGAGTAAGGCTTCTGGAAGGTGTATTCCTGCTGGTTGTAATAACAGATGTTGGGCAGTTTGTCGCTCATGCCGGCATAAGCCACCATGCCGTAGGCCTGTTTGGTGGTACGCTCCAGGTCGTTCATGGCGCCTGTCGAGATGTGGCCGATAAACAGTTCCTCGGCAGCTCGTCCGCCCAACAGCGAACACATCTCGTCGAGCATGGCCTCCTTGGTCTGCAGCACGCGCTCCTCGGGCAGATACCAGGCAGCACCGAGTGCACGTCCGCGGGGTACGATGCTTACCTTCACCAGGGGGTTGGCAAACTCCGTAAACCACGAAATAGTGGCGTGGCCGGCTTCGTGGATGGCTATCGACCGCTTCTCGGCCTCCGTCATCACCTTGGTCTTCTTCTCCAGACCACCGATGATGCGGTCTACGGCATCCAGGAAGTCCTGCTTGCCCACCTTCTCACGATTGAATCGGGCGGCAATCAGGGCAGCTTCGTTACACACGTTGGCGATGTCGGCACCCGAGAATCCTGGCGTCTGACGGGCCAGGAAGTCCACGTCCACGCTGTCGTCCAGCTTCAGCGGCTTCAGGTGCACCATAAACACTTCCTTGCGCTCGTTCAGGTCGGGCAGGTCGACATGTATCTGGCGGTCGAAACGTCCGGCACGCAGCAGCGCCGAGTCCAGCATGTCGGCACAGTTCGTGGCGGCCAGCGTGATGATACCGCTATTGGTACCGAAACCGTCCATCTCCGTCAACAGGGCGTTCAGCGTGTTCTCGCGCTCGTCGTTGCCACCCATGGCAGGGTTCTTCGAACGGGCACGGCCCACGGCATCAATCTCGTCGATGAAGATGATGCAGGGCGCTTTCGTCTTGGCCTTTTCAAAAAGGTCTCGCACGCGCGATGCGCCCACGCCCACGAACATTTCTACAAAGTCAGAACCAGACATCGAGAAGAACGGTACGCCAGCCTCGCCGGCAACAGCCTTTGCCAGCAGCGTCTTACCTGTTCCTGGAGGCCCGACAAGCAAGGCTCCCTTGGGAATCTTGCCGCCTAACTCGGTATATTTCTGCGGATTCTTCAGGAAGTCGACGATTTCCTGCATCTCCTGCTTGGCACCTGCCTGTCCAGCAACGTCCTTGAAGGTTATGCCCAGCTCGCCGCCCTTTTCGTACATCTGGGCTTTCGACTTGCCGACGTTGAAAATGCTGCCAGGACCCATCATCCCGCCTCCTCCGCCACCCATGCGGCGCATGAGGAACATCCATACGAAGATGATGCCGCCAAAGAACAGGATGTTCATCAGCAACGAACCAAAGAAGTCGTTATCTTTCGTGTTGTCGTAGGCGTATTTGCCCGTGAACTTCTGCTCTTCACGTGCTTTGTTGATAAACTGTTCCACCTGGTCGGCACTCCCTATGGCTACCGTCACCGAGGGGTTCTTGCCCGTTTTGTCCACACCTTGGTGGAAGACGTCGCGGATGTGCTCGCCCTTGACGTACATCTGGAGCGTTCCAGTATTCTTGTTCACTACGATCTTCTCGGCGTAGCCTTTCATCACCATCACCTTGAAGTCCGAATAGCTGGTCTCTGTCCTCACACTCGACTTCTCGTTGCCCGTCGAAATATAGAGCACGATCAGCGAGAGAATCACCAGGCCGTAGATCCAGTTCATGTTGAACCGCGGCATGTTCATCTGAGGCTTGTTATTGTTTTTTTTCTGCTGTTCTAATGTCTTATTTAATGCTTAATGCTTAACTCTAAATTCTTAATTCCTAATCGCCGCAGGCGATAACTCTTAATTCTTAACTCTAAATTCTAAATTCTCAATTCTTAATCGCCGCAGGCGATAACTCTTAATTCTTAACTCTTAATTCTAAATTCTCAATTCTCAATCGCCACAGGCGACAACTCTTAACTCTTAATTCTAAATTCTTAATTCTCAATCCAAATCCGGAATTTGGATTAAGCCTGCGTCGTCCCACAGGTGTTCCAAATCGTAAAACTCGCGAACGTCAGGCAGGAAAATGTGTACCAGCACGTCGCCATAGTCCATTGCCACCCATTGAGCATTCTCCTGACCAACCACCGTCGTAGGTTTCTCGCCTAACGACTTGCGGGCCATTTCGCCTACAGAGTCGGTGATGGCGTCCACTTGCGTGGGGGAGTTGCCCTGACAAATGACGAAGTAGCGGCAGATGGCTCCGTCTATCTCTTGCAGGTCAGCAACGACAATACGCTGACCCTTCTTCTCTTGTATACCTTCTATAATGGTGTCTACCAGTTGTCTTGTTTGTTCCATAATGTGTGCAAAGTTACTCTTTATTCTTGATAAAACCACGTTAAATCCTTTTTTTTTGCGCTTTTTAATAAAAAAAATACATTTTTCTTTGGTGATTCCCAAAAAAGTAGTACCTTTGCAGCGCAATTCGAGAGAATGCTCCTTTAGAGAAGGAACTTTGGGGTATGGTGTAATGGTAACACTGCAGATTCTGGTCCTGCCTTTCCTGGTTCGAGTCCGGGTACCCCAACAAAGATCCGCTTAGTCGCAGTAAGTCAGCGCTAAGCGGATTTTTTTATCTATTTGGCGTGTTTTGGGCGTGACAGTCATTTCTTGGCTCCATATAATGATCCCAAATGTCCCGCAAATACTTCCATCTCTCTCTTGGCTATGCCGAGACGGATAGCTAATGGTTTCCACTTGCTCACACCTTCCTTCACTTCATTGATAATCCGCTTGGCTTCTTCCTTGCCAATCATGTATTTCATTCTTCACTCTTCACTTTTTGGATGCCCTTTGACGGTGATTAAGGGCAAGATCCTGTAAGGTCCGGCCCATTTCATCCTTCTGTGCTAATCGGTAAGTTTTTGATGATTCTAAACAGTTTTTTTTGTCGATTTGTTTGGTTGTTTCGATTTTTTGGGGATTAGACGGATCTTGAGATTAAATTCTGTGGGGATTTGCATATTTTATCGAAATAAATTTGTGGGGATTGAATTATTTTACTTTCTTTGGGGGCAGCGGGTTTCCCCGGTTGGCAGGTTGGATAGTTCATGCCCTCGACAACAATGTTCTTACCAGGGATTGTTAAATCTCCGCGAAAATTTGTATATATCATATATATTATATATATTTGCACCCAAATTTGAAAAATCAGGGAATTATGGAAGCAACTGTCAGAAAGACCACATCAAGGCCGTCCATGAGACGCAAGGTTATCGATATCAAGCCGGACACATTCCGGGGGCTGTCAGTCATTGCCGCAAGTCGAGGTACTAACTTGAAGAAGTTCATTGAGAACAGTCTTGATGAGATCGTCGAGTCATACGATGACGCTAGCATATACAGATTTTTGCAGCAAACGGATCCTGACGGCATGGAAATGCTCAGTGACGAAGAACAAGTTGCCTTTGAAAAGAAATATGGCTTATGAAAGTCAAGATTTCAAAGAGTTTTGCAAAAGCTGTTGACCAGCTGTCCGGTAAGCAGCTTGACAGTGTTCTTGATGTCATCAAGGAAGTTAAAGCAGCCCAAGGCATTGAGGACATCACCGATTGCATCCGTCTTGTAGGCTATCATTGCGTGTATCGCATCCGCATAGGCGGCTATCGGGCATTCTTCACCTTTCACGTGGAAATTATTAATGACATTGTGATGTTTCAGTACCTCGTCTCGCGAGGCCAGGCGTATACGAAGAAAGTAAAGAAACAGTTGAAGCGATTAGACGGTTGAAATTCGAGTGGGTACCCCAACAAAGATCCGCTTAGTCGCAGTAAGTCAGCGCTAAGCGGATTTCTTTTGTCCATATTTGGCGTGATAACGGATCAAGCGATATTCAAGCCACAGGGGTATGAATATTGTGAAAAATTGCACGAAAACGGTCGCTAATATGGCAAAAATGACCCCCTTGCGACCGTTTTCGTGCAATTTTCTTGGCTATTTGAAGAAAAAGAAGTACCTTTGCGGCATAAGTTCAACAAATAATCAAGGTGGCATGAATAAGCTTTTCATTGGACGCGAGAAAGAACAGCAGCAGTTGAAGGAATACCTCAACTCTGAACAGTCAGAATTCATTGCAGTGTACGGACGTCGTCGCGTAGGCAAGACGTTCCTCATACAGAAAGTCATCGGCAATGACTATGTTTTTTACGTGGCTGGCATGAATAAGGTCTCGATGCGCATTCAATTGAAGAATTTCATGCAGGGCATCAGGAAAAGCAATCCAGAAGTGCCTCTTGCCACGACATGGCTCGATGCATTCATGGCACTTGAGAGTTATTTGGAATCCCTTCCGGAGGGGAAAAAGATTGTCTTTATCGACGAAATGCCATGGATGGACACCCCTCGTTCCAATTTCATCAGTGGCTTGGAGCATTTCTGGAATTCTTGGGCATCATGGCGCGATGACATCAAACTGATAGTCTGTGGCAGTGCAACGTCATGGATTATCAACAACCTGATTAAGAACAGGGGTGGCCTTCATAACCGTGTCACCCACAAGATTCCTCTGAAGCCCTTTACGTTGAAAGAGTGTCAGATGTATTTTGATGCACGTGGATTCCGCCTGTCAACAAAGCAGATTGCCGAGTGCTATATGGTTCTTGGTGGCGTGCCTTTCTATCTGTCAAAAATGAACAAGGGTGAAGGAGTGGCACAGAACATCGACAGGCTTGTTTTTGCCGAGGATGGCGAACTGCATGACGAGTTCCAAAGTTTGTACAACTCGCTGTATAAGAACGCCGCCAACCACATTAAAGTAGTTACGGCATTGGCCACCAAGGGAAAAGGACTGACCCGCCAGGAAGTACTTGAAAAGACAAAACTCTCCGATAATGGCAAGTTCTCCATGATGCTTGAAGAGTTGGAAAGTTGTGGGTTTATCCGCAGTTATGAACCTTTCATCATGATAAACGGGATTCCGACGAGCCAGAACTCTGGGGAAAGAAAAAACACAGATACGCTTTACCAGCTTGTCGATTCTTTCACCCTGTTCTACTTTCAGGTTATGAAGAAGGCAGATGCCCACGATGCCAATTATTGGTCAAACAACCAAAACTCCCATGTTTACAGTACATGGAGTGGACTCTCGTTCGAGATGCTGTGTTTGAACCACGTGGATCAAATCAAGAAGGCATTGGGCATATCTGGCATAACTGCCAATGTCTTTTCGTGGTTTGGCAAAGGAGAACAGCGCTCTGCACAGATAGACATGCTCATTGACCGTGCAGACAGGACTATCAATATCTGTGAAATGAAGTTCTGGAACAGACCATACACTATGACCGCCAAGGACGAAGATGACATTGAGCGTAAGGTCTCAACATTCATCGAGACAACAAACACTGACAAAAATGTCATTGTGACCATGATAACGACCAAGGGGCTTGACAGGAATGAACATTCTGAATGCATCCAACGAGAACTCACCTTGGACGATTTGTTTTGCTGACGACAAAGAGTTTTGCAAAAGCAGTTGACCAGCTATCGTCCCTTCAACTTGCAAATAGCAACCAGTTGGTGGCAAGTACACAATGAACAACGTAATCGCCAATGTGCAAGTCTTCCTCTTTTCCGTTCATCATGACTAATGCAAGGTCTTTACACTTTGTGGCAGCTACGCTAAACTGCACTAATATTTACTCTCGACAACATTGTTCTGACAAGGATTGTTAAATCTCCGCGAAAATTTGTGTTGGAACAACAATTCAGCGATAATTTGTTTCTAAAATCCCCGTTTTATTCCCGTGATACGGGTCTGACATTTGAATTATTACCATATTTCGGGCGAAAATATTAAAAAATCTCAAGTTTCCGCCCGAAATATTTTTGGTTCCAATTATTCTTTGTACCTTTGCAACAGCAAATTAGGCATGATGTGGATGTCTTCTATCATTCCTGCCTGAAAGAATGAATTTAAGTAGACGCAGATGGAAAAGATTATTGGCAGAGAAGCTGAATTTAGTAAACTCACCGATTATATGGAGTCGGGTAAGAGTGAATTTATCGCATTGTATGGTCGCCGTCGTGTTGGTAAGACTTTCCTAATCCGAAGTTTCTTCAAGGATCAGTTTGACTTCTATGCAACTGGCGTCATTGACGGTTCGCGAGAAACGGAAATGGAGGCTTTCCACAACGCGTTGGTACGATATGGTCACAAAGGAAGTAAGGCAACTTCGTGGATTGAGGCTTTTACTCAACTTGCAGAATTGTTAGAACGCAAGAACAGGAATCGCAAACGTCGATTGGTCGTGTTCATTGACGAATTGCCGTGTTTTGACACCCATCGCTCAGGATTCCTGCCAGCATTAGACTTGTTCTGGAATAGCCGTGCATCGTGGATTGACAACATATACTTTGTTGTATGCGGCTCTGCTACATCATGGATGATGCGTAATATCGTAAACAATAAAGCTGGACTCCATAAACGCGCTACTCACACCATGCATCTCCGTCCGTTCTCTCTTGGGCAAACAGAAGAATATCTCAAAAGTAGAAAATTCCGCTGGCCAAGGATTGCAGTGTTGCAGGCGTACATGGTCCTTGGTGGTGTGCCTTATTATTTGAGTTTGCTTGATCCAAAGAAGAATGTTCCTGACAACATAGATACGCTCTTCTTTTCCGCTGAGCCAGAACTGGAAAATGAATACCAAAGGCTCTTCAACTCTTTGTTTAAGA
>JAEEGI010015747.1_pt1 | contig 15699 bp, 16 predicted proteins | sample 8958751 | NCBI WGS metagenome assembly JAEEGI01 (sample SAMN16246545, study PRJNA631951) | gut metagenome | biome: gut microbiome; feature: rumen; material: KS-attached | host: Bos | place: Iran: Karaj | collected 2018-10
CTGCTCCTCACCGGACTCAGTGCTCATAATCTCTTCTTCGTCCTGAATTTCCACTGCCATGTACTCGTATCTCCTGTCTGTGATTTATTCTGATCGGATCTCTAATTCCGTCTGTGGTACACATCATCAAGCTGATGCAGCATAGCCTTGACGGTTCCGATGACTTTGTCATAATCCATTCGTTTGGGACCGATGATGCCTATGGTTCCCTTCATGCCCTCCTCGAGTTCGTAGGTCGCCGCTACGACGCTGCAGTCTTCCATTCCCTCGACCGGAGTTTCCTCTCCGATGTAAACCTGAATCCCGTTCGAAGCATTGTCATCCGACAATGTCTCGGTAACCAGATCTCTTAACACGGTCTTCTCTTCAAGCGAGGTAATTATCTCGCTCGCCTTGGAGTGGTCGCTGAGCTCGGGATACTTGAATATGTTATGCGTACCGCTCGTGTAGATCTTGAGTTCTTCGTCGGTCTTGATCGCAGCTGCGACTGCATCGATGACCTCACCTATGATATCCGAATGGATCCCCGCCTGTTGCTTCATCGCGGTGATCATGGCAAGATTGATCTCTTCCATGGCCAGCCCGTTCAGATGAGTGTTGAGCAAAATGTTCAGCTTCAGCATGTTCTCATCGCTCAACTCCTCCGCAACTTCAATGATCGTGTTCTTGATCATATTGCCTTCCGATACGATTACCAGAAGCATATGCTGCGCATCGACTCTGGACAGCTGGAGGAACTTAAGCCTGTTGCCTCCCTTGGGCGCGGAAACCATTGCCGTGTATTCGGTAGTGGTCGCGAGAGCCTTAGCGGTCTGCTCGAGAAGTCTGTCCATCTGATCCGATTTCTCAAGGAGCATCTCCTTAAGCTCGTCAACTTCCTTCTCCTTCTCGGCAAGCATCTGATCGACATAGAGTCTGTATCCCTTATCCGAAGGGATACGGCCGGCAGAGGTGTGGGGCTGAATGATATATCCCAGTTCCTCGAGATCCGCCATCTCATTTCGTATTGTCGCCGAACTCAGGTTTAAGTCAGTATACTTCGAAATGGTTCTGGAACCTACGGGTTCGCCGGTCTCTAAGTAATTGCGGATGATCGCTTCGAGTATTTTATATTTTCTCTCGCTTAAGTCATGCATATTCCACCACTCATCATCAGTTCCGCTTGTTAGCACTCAATCTCTCTGAGTGCTAACATTAAGTTATCACCATACGCCCCCCTTTGTCAACGGGATAATCATTAAAAAAGTGGCCGTATTTATAAAAAAAGTATAAAGGAATGAATTCTGAAGCACGCGATGCCGGACGTACCATGATAATAAGAAAACCCGGAGTACAATACTCCGGGTTATTCAATCATCAGAAATGATAATGAATCTGTTTTGAAACACTAATGCATTTCAAAGATCAATTACATCGGGAACTGATCGTTAACCGTTGTTCCGTCTGTCTTGGTGATAACACTGTAAACTGTCTGATCCTTAACATTTACATAGATATCAACTGCCTTAAGCTCTGCTGCCTTGATACCAAGATCATATTTTGAACGATCCTTAGCAGACTTGAGATACTTCTTCATAAGAGCATCTGCTGTGAAGTTCTGTCCCTCATCAAGTGAGAACATAGCTGTTTCTTTAACTGCTACCTTCTTGGTTGCTGCCTTCTTAGTTGCCTTCTTAGCTGCAGGTTTCTTAGCTGCGGGCTTAGCTGCAGGCTTAGCTTCCTTCTTAGCTGCGGGCTTCTTAGCTGCTGCCTTCTTAGCTGCGGGTTTCTTAGCTGCAGGCTTAGCTTCCTTCTTAACTTCTTCCTTCTTCTCTGCGGGTGCTGCGGTTGTTGCAGGAGCAGGTGTAGCCACCTTTGTCTCAGCTACTGCACTCGTAACATCCTTCTTAACTGTTGCAACAGGTTTCTTAATATCTGCCATTTCTAGTGGCTCCTTTCATAAAAAACTTGACATCCGATCGGACGTCAATCCTCACCTCTCCCTAACAACTTAGGATAATTAAATTTTATTAATAAGAAATTATGGTGTCAAACGAAATATGTAATAAAAATTTTCAAAACTTAATTACCTAATTGTGAGGTTTGAACAAATTATAAAACGATTCTATTATAAATGCAAATTTTAATCAAAAATCATGCAAAAAATTATGACGTATTTCTCACCTGAACACAACCAGAAATCCGAACACGATCAGACCCAAAATGATGCGATAATAACCAAAGATTTTGAAGTCGTGTTTGCGTATGTATCCGAGGAAAAATCTTATCACAAAAATACTTATCACAAACGCGGTTATCATTCCCGTAAAGAGGATCGCAATTTCCATTCCGGTAAAATGAAAACCAAACTTCACAACCTTAAGAAGACTTGCTCCCAGCATGACCGGCACGGCAAGAAGAAAAGTAAACTCAGCGGCAACCGCTCTGGGAATGCCCATGAGAAGCGATCCCGTTATAGTCGCACCGGATCTTGAAGTACCTGGAAATACCGCAGCGATAACCTGCCATATCCCGATGATGAGCGACTGCTTTATCGTAATGTCTTCAACATTTTGAATATCATTTTTTACCGGAATATTGATCGACTCTATAATAATGAAAGCAATACCGAATAATATCAGCATGATGGCGACGCATGTCGGATTGTAAAAAAGTTCATCAAGAATATCATCAAATAGTATCCCTATAATTGCCGCCGGAATACATGCGATAAGTATCCTGATCCAGAGCTTCCATCTTGATGCGATACACACCGAAAGTATACCGTTTTTTTTCACCGGATCGGGATTATTTTTCGGCGTCGCAAAAGGCCATAATTTATTCCAGAATAAAATGATCACGGCGAGTATCGCACCGAGCTGGATCACCACCAGAAACATCGAAAAAAATTCTTCCGAAACATCAAGTTTTACGAACTCATTTAAGAGTATCATATGACCGGTTGAACTGACCGGTAACCACTCTGTAATTCCTTCCACGATCCCGTAAATTATTGCCTTGATTATGTCTAACATTTTTGTCTCTCTTTTCTATATAAATATTGTCATTCCAAACGTAGTGAAGAATCCCCATATTCGATGCGATGATATCCATCCATAATCCCGGATATCATTCTGATGATCAATAACATTCCTTTACAAAACTGCGTATGGTTTCAAGTGATCTTTCTACCTTCTCAGTGTCGATGCAATACGCCATTCTGAAGAATCCCGGCGCACCGAAATTATCCGCAGGTACAAGTATCAGATCATGATCTTTTGCCTTATTGCAAAATGCGATCGAATCTTTTTCAAGTGCTTTAGGCATGATATAAAATGTTCCACCCGGTCTTGTAACTTCAAATCCCAGAGATGTAAGTTCATCATACAGAAGATTCATATTGGTCTCATATACTGACAGATCGGAGGTAACTCCAAGCACCTCGCTCACCGCAAGCTGAATGATTGACGGCGGACAGTTGTGTCCTATACCTCGTGATATCTGACCGCACATTACGGATATGATATCTGCATCCGTAGCTTTTGGATTAACCGCCACATATCCGATCCTTTCTCCGGGAACAGACAGAGATTTCGAATACGAATAACACGTAAGAGTATTGTCATAAAAATGCGCAGGATAAGGCGCTGTCTTACCGTCAAATACGATCTCCCTGTAGGGCTCGTCAGATATAAGGAAGATATCGTGACCGTATTTTGACTGCATGCTTCTCATCATATCGGCCAGAGTTTTAAGAGTCTCTTCAGTATACATAGCGCCCGAAGGATTATTGGGTGTATTGATAAGAACGGCGGCAGTCTTTTCGTTAAACGCATTTTCCAGTTCATTAAAATCTATCTGGAAGGTCTTAGTGTCAGCCGGCACGATCTTAAGTACTGCGCCGGTCCTGTTGATATACTGCACATATTCCGGGAAAAAAGGTGCAATGGTGATCACTTCATCTCCGGGTTTGGTAGCGGCTCTGGCAGCATGTGCGATCGCACCCGCTGCTCCCGTTGTCATGAACAGATGCTCCGCCGTATAGTTCATATTGAATCTCTTATTAAGGTAATCCGCATGCTTCTGTCTGACTGCAGGAATACCCTGGCTCTGGGAATATCCGTGAAGAGTCATGGGGTCTTCTTCTGTCAGCAGTCTTATCATTGCATCGGTGAATTCTTTCGGAGCCGGAACGCTCGGATTACCGAGGCTGTAATCAAATACATTCTCATACCCGATCTCGGCACCTCTTGCCGTCGCATATTCGGCAAGCACTCTTATTACACTTTTTCCTCCAAGCATTGCTTTAAAATCTTCTGATACCATTATCCTTCTCCTCTCATCAGTTCATCGCCGTGTTCTTTTAACCACTTACGATGCGCCTTGTAATCGGGACACAACTTGGCTACTTCTGCCCAAAAAGCCTTGGAATGATTCATCTCTTTCCTATGGCATAACTCATGTATTATAACATAATCAAGTACTTCTTCCGGCGCCTTCATCAGCATACAGTTGAAGTTAAGATTTCCTTTGGAAGAACAGCTTCCCCATCTGGACTTCTGATTTCGTATCGTGATGCGCCCGTAAGTGACTCCCGCAATTTCGGCATAATGCATTACCTTGGGCGGGATCACTTTCATAGCCTCGTCTGCCAGCGCTTCGATCATCTCCCGGGACACCATCCGCTCTTCTGGCAGATCCTTAAGTTGTTCTCTTTTTGCTTCAACCTTTTTTAGTGTCTTGTCTATCCAGTCTGACTTGGATTCAACGAACCTGACGATCTCCCGATTCCCAATATTATAAGGGGCGCGTACAAGTATGCGCCCCTCAAGGTTGATCTCTATGGATATACTTCTCCGTCTCGAGCGGATCACTTCATAGTCATACATGTCTTCACAATGATAATACATGTATGAGCATAAAGCAAATTACAGATGAAAAATCTCTGAGCGATCTCAGTCATACGGAAATATCAAAACCTCCCACGGATACTCCACTAAATCCAAATGAGCCTCCGCCAAATGAACCCGAAACAGCTGATCCTGAATCAGACAATCCTACTCCGTTGATCCTTGTATTATCGGTAGATATCTGATCGAAATTTTTAAATATTTCCTTCGGCGAATATGTGACCGACGACACCGGTGATGAAGACCCGGATACCGCTGCCGCTCCTGCGGTTGCAGCGTGTTTCATCTTATTATATTTGTCGAAGATCACCTTCAGATATTCTTTGTCCGCTTCCGCGATCTCTTTCATCTCATCCGTTCTGTGTTTGGTAACGTACATCTTAAAGTCAGCTTCGTTCATTTCGCGAGGAGGCGCTGTCAGCTGCTCCATCAGATCCATATCTTCAAGAGCCTCGTTCATCTGATCCATCATCGCACTCATCTGCTCTGACATCTCTGACATGAACTCATCCATCTTCTCTGCTGTCTCGGCAGCCATCTCTTCGGACATGGCCTCCATCTGTTCATGCGCCATCTCCTGCATGGCTTCCATCTGCATGCGCAATTCGGCGGTCATATTCTCAGCCGCTTTTATGCTGTCTGTTCCATCTCCTTTTCCACTGCCGCTGTCGCCGGCTCCGCCACCGTTTTCCGGTGAATGAGATGTCAGTTCATCAAGGACATCTTCTTTGTCACCGAGTTTTTCGGGATGTTCTTTTAACTCTTCAGCAATAGTATTCGTTCCGGGTTTGTCGGTAACATGAATCATCTCTTCCTGCTGAAGATGCGCTGCCTTTTTCTTGGCGACACGTTCCATGGACTTGGCGTGTTCTAGTGCTGCGTCAACTTCATCTCCTTCATACTGACCGCTGGCCTTTGCACGCTTAAGACGAAGCACCTCTCGCCTGGCTTTACTCACAACCTGTTTAGCGGACAGAGAGGTCTTGCTCCGCATTATCTGCGAAGATATATCCTTGAAATTATATCTGAGTTTCTTTATTTCGTTGGAAGTTTCTTTAGTTTGAAGACGTGAGTTCTTAAGTGACTGGGCATATGCACTTGAGGAACTTAAGATGCCTGCTGCTCCGACCAGCCGCTCGCCGTTTGATGTCCCGTTGGCGATACGTTTCTGTTCGAGAGTATGGGCGCGGCCCGACATGCCCTGACCGGATGAATACCCGTTATTCTGATCATATAAATTATATTGTCCCGAAGGATTAATTCCACAGATCATGACCAACCTCCCTGTTCCTCATATTCATCTCTTCATATCTGAGTCGGATTTCATGGATCACTTCTGCGACTCGACTGTCCGGATACGGATATACCCGGGTATCACCTCCATGTGACACTTCATATATTATATCGGCATAATATATATAAATCTTAATAGCAATTAAAAAACCTTCTCCTCAAGGAGAAGGCTATGAGATGTAGTATTTATAATTTCAACCCTTCCTGTCTGATCCATTTTATGAACAGGAAGGATCCAAGACTTAATCTGACGGTATCTGCGATATGCATGTGATACGGCGGGAATATCACCCTTCCCACCGGAGCTTTCTCAGCGCGATATCCTTTCCCTTCTCCGAGCAATCTGTCAGCGTGCTTATCAGAGATGAATCTCAGATAAAGTTCCGTCACATCGAAGTCGCTTGTGTTGCTGGAAGCGATATCAACAAGGATACATTCCTTATTATGCATCCTCATATATGATTCTAATTTTGTATCATATACTATATTCAATGTCCGAAACCGTTACTGCTTCAATCTTCAAAGGGCTGCAGGTCCTCGACCTCCAGCGTGGATAGTATGCTCTTATCAGCGTTCTCGATGGATACCACACGGCTGGCATGGGCGGAGATTGCATGCTCCATGAAGTTACGGACGTCTCTTGCGTTAGCGAAGTTATCCGGCTTACTGGCCACACGGTCTTTGATCATCTGGTACGCCTTCTTCTCCGCCTTCTTGGATAATGTATATTCCTGCTTCTCCAGATTCTTATGAAGGATCTCCATCAGTTCATCTGCCGTATAATCCTCGAAGAAAATGAAGTTGGAAAATCTCGACTTGAGTCCTGGATTGGAATTAAGGAACTGCTCCATAAGGTCGGTGTATCCGGCAACTATCACGATCAATTCATCACGGTGGTCTTCCATTGATTTAAGAAGCGTGTCAACAGCTTCCTGACCGAAATCACCGTCGCCCTTTCCGACTGTAAGGGTATACGCCTCATCAATGAACAATATGCCACCTAAAGCCTCGTCCACTACTTCCTGAACTCTTGTGGCAGTCTGTCCGATGAATCCCTTAACAAGTCCTCCTCTGTCAACCTCCACCAGCTGACCTTTGGATAACACTCCCAGATATTTATATATCTCAGCAAGCATTCTTGCGACTGTGGTCTTGCCTGTTCCGGGATTTCCGGAAAATACCATATGCTTCGACACATCGGAAACCTTAAGCCCCTGCTCCTGTCTCATCTTCTGTACGCGCATGAGATTGACTAAGGAATTAACCTGGTGCTTTACGCCAGTGAGTCCTGTCAATCCGTTGAATTCAGACAAAAGCTCTTCAAGCTTGGCTGCCTTCTCTTCCTGGGACTCAACGGTCTCTTCCATGGCAGGCTCGATAGGTCTGTATATCTTCTGATCACCCGCATACCATATGCCGTAACTCTTGATGAACTTCTCCATGCGCTCGACATACTCGGTATATCTGGACACTTCCATTTCATCGGCTTCGTTGGTATGCACCGCAAGCATCGTCTGTCCGAACAGTTTGAATGTATCATAGAACACCATGGCCTTCTGACCGCGATAGGGGTCAGGGCTTATCTTATGAGCTGCATCTGCAAGCACGGGATACTTAAGCACGGACGGGATCTTCTCTCCGAATCTTGCGACCACGATTTCTTTTTTCTTCATGGCTTCCAGTTCTTCGATCGTCGAATCTATTCCGAGAGATTCCTGAATGACAGCCACTTCTCTCTCATCCATATTGCCGTCGGCATCCGCAAGATAAACCGCAAACTTCAGCAGTTCAAAATGAAGAAGTTCCTTAAGCGTCATCTTCTCAGCGCAGACATTTCCCACATTAGCAGCCTGAAGGAGCGCTGATATCTCATCTGATGTTCTTATATAGTCTTTTAAATCCAGTTGTTTCATAACGTACCCACAAACTCCCGTATTCTTCCCATGGCACGCTTTAAGTTATCGATTGAATACGCATAGGATATCCTCAGGAACCCTTCGCCGCTTCTTCCGAAAGCAGTTCCGGGAACCACGGCAAGCTTCTTCTCTCTGAGCAGTCTCTCCGCAAACTCATCCGACGTCATACCATATTTCTGTATGGACGGAAATACATAGAATGCACCGTAGGGTTCGAAGCATTCCATTCCTATATCCTTAAATTCATGCATCAGGAATCTGCGTCTCTGATTATATGCATCTCTCATCTCGGCAACATCCGCATCACCGTTTCTAAGCGCCTCGACTGCGGCATACTGGCTTGTCGTAGGTGCACACATGATGGCGAACTGATGGATCTTAGTCATCTGCGCCAGAATCGGAGCAGGACCGCACACATATCCCATACGCCATCCTGTCATGGCGTAGGCTTTGGAAAAACCGTTTATCAGAAGGGTTCTTTCCTTCATTCCCGGAAGCGAAGCGATGGATACGTGCTCTCCCTTATATGTAAGTTCCGCATATATCTCATCAGACATAACATATATGTCATGCTTCCTTATTACCTCGGCTATCGCCTCCAGATCGCTCTTCTCCATGATCGCGCCCGTGGGATTATTAGGAAAAGGAAGGATGAGAAGCTTTGTTTTATCTGTGATCGCTTCTTCAAGTTCAGCAGCTGTAAGTCTGAATTCATTCTCAGCCTTTAAGTCTATGATCACGGGTTTTGCACCTGCAAGTATCGCACATGGTTCATAGGATACATAGCATGGCTGAGGTATGATCACTTCATCCCCCGGATTGACCATGGCGCGCAATCCTATATCTATAGCTTCCGATCCGCCGACTGTGATAAGTGTTTCGTGCACCGGATCGTATTCTACTCCGATGCGCCTTTTTAGATAACTGATGATCTCATTTCTGAGTTCGATAAGACCTGAATTCGAAGTGTAGAATGTCCGGCCTTTTTCCAGAGAATATATACCCTCATCCCTGATATGCCAGGGGGTGTCAAAATCCGGCTCGCCAACGCCTAAGGATATAACCTCGGGATCGTTCATCTCCACAACTATATCGAAGAATTTACGTATGCCGGAAGGCGGTATATTAACTATTGTATCTGATAATGGATTTCTCAATGGGTGCCTCCAATTTTCTCATGCAAGGGGATCCTTCGTCGCTTCGCTTCTTAAGGATGACACGGGAAACCTGCATCAATATCCCTCTACTCGTATGTCCTCATGCTTTGATTCCATGACAATGCCGTGATCCTTATATCTCTTGAGTATAAAATGTGTCGCGGTGGAAAGCACGGTTTCCTGAGTTGCCAGCTTCTCATATACAAAAGATGATATCTCTTTTAAAGTCTTGCCTTCTATGGTGACCAGCAGATCATATCCGCCGGATAACAGATACAGACTGCTTACCTCAGGGTAGGAATAAATGCGCTCCGCTATGCTGTCAAAACCCTGACCTCTCTGAGGGGTAACACGAACCTCTATAAGCGCATTGACTTTATCCACCGAAGTCTTATCCCAGTCTATCATTGTATGATATCCGCAGATAATGCCTTCCTTCTCCATATCTGACATGGTGTTTGCGATATCGGTTTCAGATACGTCGAGCCTTACAGCCAGTTCCGCAATGTCAACACGGGCGTCTTTTTCTATTGCCTTTAATATGCTTTCGTTAAGATTCATGTGTTCTCCTCCTGTATTTGGGGTCTGTTCAGATATCGTACATTATCCCCGATAACTATCATGCGTGCGCGTTCTTCAGTCAGATATCCTATAGTCGCCGCCTTTATTCCATGTGCTGTCAGATGATCGATCAGCGGCTGAAGTTCAGATGAGACCATCAGATGTACGCTCTCATCATCTAAAGTGTACGGATCTATATCAAAATGATTACATATCTCTACGGTTTCCTGCTTAATGGGGATATCTCTGATATCAACCCTTATCCCGCACCTGAAGTCTTCGCATATATTCCAAAGAGCCCTATATACTCCGCCCCCTATAGTGGGATATACTGCAGGCACTGAAGTGTTTTCCTCAGAACCGCTATCTCCCGAACGGATCATCCTGTCTATGTACGAAGCGCTGTAATACCTTTCAAGGCTTTCCCTGTTATCTGCTGCCACTCGCGCTGCTGCATTTCCAGCGGCATATCCTGTCATCACTATATATGATCTGTTCATCTGCTGATCTGTGTATCTATACCGGAACCCATCACCGTTACACAACTTCCCCGATGTACCGGTCTGTATGATCGTATTCCTTTACTGCGCAACCTCTGCCACTTCAACCTCTGCGGGGGCTGTCGCCTCCGGAGGAGGAGCCAGGATCGCTGCAGCCTGTGCCGCTGCGCCTGCTGCCGCATCAGCGCTTCCGGTAGCCGCCGCTTCCATAAGCATATTATATACATCCGGATTATCGGTAGCCACACCTATGGTTATGCTTCTCGGCGATTTATTGTATTTGCTTGAATTAACTTCCACCCTGCTCTCAAGCGTTCCGTTCTCGTATGTGTTTTTCCAGAGCTTCGCCTTATATCCTATATGCGCAGACTGTATGCCCGAACTGTATCCCGCAGGGGCGCCGGCATCCGTATATATGGCGTCAGTCTCCGGTGCATCAGTTTCAAGCACTTCACTTTCATACGTCACGCTGTGTGTGGAAGGTCTGTATTCAACTCCGTATATCGTAAATGTTATCTTCTTTTCTGATGTAGTATATCCGTCAATGTAGATCGGATAATCGGTGCTGTTCACAAACCTGAAGTTCTTGCCGGATGACTCTGCGATAGCGGCATCCATACTCGGTTTTACATACCCGATTATCATAGAGTGGTTGTGTCTTTCGGTAACCTCAAGTTCAGACAGAAGAACGGCGTTATAAAGCGTGGTAGACACCTGACATATACCTCCGCCCAGCGAATCCACCACCTTACCGTTAAGATATGACCCCGCCATGAAATATCCGTTTGCTTCTGAGAACGGGGTGATGGTATCCAGTGTTGAAAACTCTTCACCGGGATAAAGCGTTGTCCCGTTTATCAGTTTGCAGGCGTTTGCGATATTGGCAGAACGGGATGAACCCGAAGTTGAATAGCTGGTGGTAAAGGTTCCCAGCACGTCCTTTACAAGTGACAGATCCTCATAGCTTCCGAGAGGCGACACTTCTTTGACATCGATAGGATATGTTATGTCAGATCCGTCCCAGCCGCTTAACAGGCAATCTATCACTCCGTCAACCACCGAAGACTGGTCGATGGATCTTCCGCTTTGTCCATCCGTAATGACGAAACTTCCCTCGTCTCTTGTAAGCGAAGCATTTACAGCCTCTCTGTCGTATTCCGACGCACAGGCGGACACAATATTTCCCAGTGAAGCGGTATCAACAGTGTATTCAAGGTTATATACCTGCGGAGAACGTGTCAGATCCTTAAGCTGCATATATCTGGATACTATGTCGCCGGTCTTCCCGTAGGAGGCCGCCTCTTTGATCACGGATTCATTGGTCCATTTATATCCGATGTCTCCAACCTTGAAGGTTTTGGAATAATCAGCACCGTCTGTAAGGGTGATCTGCGCTGTGTTTCTTGTTTTAGTCATATTGCGTATGGTTGAACACGCTTCATCATAACTCATGCCTGACAGATCTATCTCATCTGCAAAAATCCCGGTTTCAATAGTATCTCCGGGTGCAGCAAATACTTCCCTGCCTGTCAGCACAAACAAAAGTACCGGCACGAAAAGAAGTACTGAAATAAAAATACTTGATTTAAAAAACTGGCGCATAATAAGCTCCGTTATGATAAACTGATTACATGAGCAGAGTTAAGATAGTGGGGACTACCATCATTAGCAGCATAATGATCGCCACAATAGATACTATTATCTGTCTTTTTTTCTTGTTCATGTGATTGCTCCGATATTATTTACTGTTTTTTCTCATCGTTTAAGTATACCACATTTTTGAGGATTTAACATGAGAATGCCCGTATTAACATGTGTTTTTATATTGATCGTCCTGATCGCTTTTTCTGTCAGAAGAGGCAAGGATTCCTATGCCCGTGAAGAAGCTTCCTTCTGGGACAGGGAACGAAGGGCCAATTCTACAAGAAAAAAACCGATCGATGATCTGAAATATATTGAAGTTCCTCAGGATCTTGTATCTTCCGAACTTCAGTCTGCATATCCCGAAATAACAGAATATGCTGAAACCTTAAGCGAACTCTCCGGCACGCAGATCGTCAATCTCACCGGCATCAGCAACACCGATCTGAAACTGAAATACGGTACCGCCAACATCACTTCATTATCGGTATATGACCAAAGATACACCCTGCTCGTATCCACACTGCAACGCATCGCAGATGTACTTGTCGTCCACGAAGACACAAATGCTGCCCGCAGGATTCTCGAATATGCGGTAAGCATAGGAACCGATGTGAGCAGCACATATAAGCTTCTGGCTTTCATCTATGCATCCGATGCAGACTACGATTCCATCAGATCTCTCATTCCGAAAGTACAGGCGCTGTCCACTCCCCTTAAGGATTCTATCATTGCCTCGCTTAACGGATATATGAGTGGTGAAAACCCTGAATCATCAGACGCATGACATTATTTGTTTTTGTTATATAAGATCCTCAAGCCTTTGATGAGCAGCTCCGAATCGATCGTGATATCTTTCTTACAGCACGGAATGACGGTTCTCGCAAATCCTCCGGTAGCGACAACCTTTGTCTCATATCCGAGATCTTCAAATATCCTGTCGATCATACCGTCGATACACGCCGCATGACCATATACGCTTCCGCTCTGCATTGCTCCGACGGTAGTTCCGTTTATGAGTTTGTCAGGAAGTTCAATCGCTATATCGGGAAGGTGAGCCGCATTGGACGTCAGTCCGTTGATCGACACCTTCACCCCGGGAATGATCATACCACCCATAAATCTGCGCATATTATCTATAACGGATATGGTGGTTGCCGTTCCCATATCAACCAGAATGATCGGAGCACCGTATTCTTCCAGTCCTGCCACGGCTCCGGTCAACAGATCCGGCCCTAATGCAGCAGGATCATCTATCTTGATATCCACCCCTGTTTTAATGCCGGGGCCTACTTCGATCACCGGCATGTGCAGTATCATTTCACATGCATTTCTGACCTGTCTCGTAACCGGCGGAACGGAGGATGACAGGATACATCCCGTGATATCGGCGGGATTGATCTTTCTGATATCCATGATTATCCTTATCTGCACCGCATACTCGACAGATGTATTTTTAAAATCAGTATGAATGCGTTCCTCAAAGAATATCTCGCCGGTTTTCTCATCGAGACATCCGAAGGTGACATTGGTATTACCCAGATCTATCGCAAGTATCATGTTTTATTCCTCTGTCATTACAGTCTTTCTGCCAAGTCCCACGATGCGTACTATCACGGTACTGAGAACCAGGTTAATGGCCAGCTCTACTAAGAAGTTAACGCCTGCGAGTCCCATTATCAGATATGCTCCGGCACTCTGGAATCCTGCAGCGGCTGCCCACTCTTTGATCGTGTCATAGAAGAACAGGCGGCATCCTATCAGGAATATACCTGTATTACATACCGGAGCGGCAACTCCCGCAAGAATAGCTGCGACCAACGCACTCTTAGCTTCTACTTTCCTGTATACGAATGCAGCCGCAAGACCTGCCAACATTCCCTTGACCATAACTGTTATTATAGTTCCGGGAACATTGATCGCAAGGAAAAGACCTGCATCAGTCATAAGTACTACAAATCCGAAGACCGCTCCAAGCCACAATCCTGCCGCTTCTCCGAATAATGCGGCACCTACTATGATCGGAATAAGTACAAATGATATCGAAAACATTCCGAATCTGATACTTGCTCCCAGCGCCTGAAGGATAACTATGACTGCAGTTAAGAGTCCGATCCCGACAATAGTTTTTGTTTTGTTATTCATAATTCACCTCCTGCTACTGTCCCATAGGGGTATAGTGCATTAAAACTTCATAAAACATAGCATATTATATGCACAAACGCAATTCACAAATCTGATGTTTTTTTGCGTTTATTCTTTCAAAAGTGTGTACAACTTGCGCACCAGCTGATCCGGTTTATAGGGTTTTGCTATATGATCATTCATGCCGTGTCTTAAGCACTCCTCCCGGTCTTCCTCAAAGGCGTTCGCTGTCATGGCCAGAATAGGTATGGCCGCAATCGCCTGATCCGGGAGTGCGCGGATCAGGTCAGATGCTTCGTATCCGCCCATAACCGGCATCTGCACGTCCATAAGAACCAGATCATATTGCCCCGGCTTGGCGTTTTCAAGTATCTCTACTGCCTCTTTACCATTAAACGCCTCATCGGCAGTCATACCCTTGGACTTGAGCACGCCTTTAGCCAGCACTCTGTTGGTAGCGTTATCATCTACCAGAAGCATATGCTTTCCGTTAAGGAACTGAACCATCTCGTCAAGGGATACTTCCGCAATGTCAACACTTTCGCCGTTTTCTTTTTCCGTTGCCGTATGGACTATCTCGAAGGGTATGTTGATCACATACGTCGTACCTTCTCCTTCACGGCTCTCGACATTGATAGTACCGCCCATCATATCAACAAGAGTCTTGGTTATGGTCATTCCCAGTCCTGTTCCCACCGTCTGCGATATAGTTGAATTCCTCTCTCTCTCAAAGGGCTCAAACATATGCGCAAGGAATTCCTCACTCATTCCTATTCCGGTGTCGGCTATGATAAATGAATACTCCGCATGCCTGTCATCGATCTTATATAATTCCTGTACTTCGATATCAACATATCCGCCGGGAGGAGTAAACTTGATCGAATTACCGACACAGTTAAGCAGGATCTGATTGAGTCTGAGTTTGTCACACATCACTACATCGTCTGTAATATTCTCCAGTTTGGAGGTATATTCGACACAAGCGGCGCGGACATTGGCGTCCACTATGCTCTGAATATTCTCTATCATCTCCCTTATGCTGCAGGGTTCAGGTTCCATATGTAAGCGGCCGCTCTCTATCTTGCTCATATCCAGGATATCATTGATGAGCATCAGAAGATGATCTCCCGATGACCGGATCTTCTCAAGACAGTCCTTAACCGTATCAGGCTCATCGCAGTGCTCAAGCGCCAGATCCGAGAATCCTATTACTGCGTTCATAGGCGTGCGGATATCATGAGACATATTGCTTAAGAACTCACTCTTGGCGCGGTTTGCTCTCTGGGCTTCCTCCAGGGCGTCTTTTAATGCTGCCTGGGATTTTTCAAGTTCCTCCAAAGCCGCCTGCTTCTCATTGATCAGGTTCTCCTTGATCTTCTCTTCTTCTATACACTTGATGATGCCTCTGAATATTATCGTTCCATCTTCCTCTACAGTCCGCTCACCGCTTCCGCGATACCATCTGTAGGTTCTGGTGGCGTCAAAGAATCTGAATTCTTCATTATAGACTCCCAGGCCTTTTGCCCCTCTGTCAAACGCTTCCAGGGTTCTGTCCCTGTCATCCGGGTGAAGTCCCTTGAACCATATTGCTCCGTCC
>JAEEGI010015749.1_pt1 | contig 15697 bp, 9 predicted proteins | sample 8958751 | NCBI WGS metagenome assembly JAEEGI01 (sample SAMN16246545, study PRJNA631951) | gut metagenome | biome: gut microbiome; feature: rumen; material: KS-attached | host: Bos | place: Iran: Karaj | collected 2018-10
ATCCCTATTTTTGATATATATAAGAAAGTGACATTTTTTTAATTTATCTTTTTATTGAATAAAATTAATTTTTGTTTTATAAGAAAATATTTTAATAAAAATTATAAGGTAGATAATATTTTTAATGTATTTAATAAGTAATTGATTAATTAAAAATAGTTTTATATTATATTTTAATTAAACTTAATTTATTGAGGAAATATTAAAAAATAATTTTACAAATTTTTAAATTCATATAATTTAATTAATGAAAATTTGATTATTTATATATCATAAAAAAATTAAAATAAACTTTTATAATTCTTTTAAACTTTTTGAATTTAATTTTTTTGAATTATCATTATTTTTACTTTGATTATTACTTTTTAAAATATCAATATCTAAAATAAAATTATTATCATTCTTCTCAATTGTTTTATTTTTACTTTCATAAATTTCATTATTTAAAAAAATTAAAGGAATTCTAGGATTAATATTTCCATATGAAAAATTAGAAATATAATTACTATTAATTAAAGTAATTAAAAAATCAATAATTTTATTTTTTATATCTTCATAATTAATATCTTCTAATTGATAATTGACTTCAAAAATTAAATTATTAGAAAAAATTTTTTTGATAATTTTTTTCTTTGAAAGATCAGTTTTTTTTAAAACATCTAAATTTCTTAAAATAAAGTTAGAATCAATATTCGAACAATTTTGTTTAATAATTTTCAAATACTCATTAAAAATATTTTTAAAGAAATCTTTTTTATTACTAAATTTAAAAAAAGCATTTAAATTATTATTAAAAACACAATAAGAAATAATATTAGAAATATAAACTTCAGGAATATATTTATAAGATGAAATATCATTTAAATTTCTATTTTTAATTCTTTTAGATATTTCATTTATAAAACATGAAAAAATCTTTTTTGCTTTTTGAGATAATAATTTATAAGGATCAGAAAAACTTATTGTGACCATAGGAATAATATTAAAAAAATAATCTAAAGGTTTTTTCTTTATAATTCTTGAATATATTTTTTCTATAAAATAATTTCTTATTGCTTTATTTTTACTTAATAAAAGATTTATAATTTTAATATGATGCGAAGGTTTAAATTTAACTCCATTTTCTATTAAACGAAATAATAAACTAATATATTTTTCAATACATAAATATTGAAATTGTTTATAATAATTTATTTCTTCTTCTTTTTTTTTCTTTTCTTCATTTTGAATGTAAATTTCATAAATTTCATTTAAAATAAATTTTATAAATAAATTTATTTCTTTCTTATCATTTAATTTTATTAAACAAAAAGATTGAAAGATTAATGTTTCATGATATAAATTTACATAATCTATAATTTCATTAAAATCTTCATTAATATTATTTTTTTTAATAATATCTTTTTTTAAAGATATTTTTTCATTTATTTCATTTTTAAAATCATTAATTATATAATTTATAAAATCATCAGTAAAGAAAATTAAATCATATTTTTTTTTTTCATCAATTGATAATAAATCATTAATTAAAATAATAGGATTTGAAGAAGTAAAATTATTTTTTATTAAAGTTAATAAATCTTTAGGAACTAAAATTTCAAAATTTTTATTTTCAATATTTAATTCATTAAATTTATCTATTATAAAAGAAAGACTTTTAATATTTTTTTTTCCTTTATTTATAATTAAATTAAATAAATCACAACTTAAAATTTCTTTAATTTTATTTTGAATATCATTATCATCAAAATATATTAAATCTTTTATAAGAGAAATAATAGAATTAATAATTGAAGTATTATCAATTTCATTTGAAATAATAATTTTAATAATATCAAATATTTGAAAAAGAATATCTTTATATTTTTCAATAATTAAAATTTCTAAATCATAAAGTAAAAATCTTATGAAATATATTATAACATAAATCATTGAGTTTAAAATTTTAATACTATTGGGATTTAATTTTTCATCAACAAATATTATATATTGAGAAATGAAATCCAACATTAATTGAATATTATCTAAATATTTAAAGTTTATATATTGTTTTTTAATTGTATTTTCTTTTTCTTCTTTTGTTCGATAATTTTTAAAAAAATATAAATTTAAATCATAAAAATTATTTTCGTTTTTCATTGATAAAAATAAAATTATTGTTAAAATTAAACTTAATGAAAATTTATTTTCTTTGTTTAAATCAAATAATTGATTTATTCCATTTTCAAATAAATTTTCATATATTTTCAATTTTTTTATTATTAATATAAATACTGAAGATATTGATTTTAGAAATTTTACTTTTTCATTTGATTGAAAATCACATAAATTAAAGTTTTTAATTATTTTTTCAGAAATAAAATCAAAAACAAATTGAATTGTTTTTTCATTTGTAATATTAATTCTAGAATTAAGAAAAGAAGAACAAATAATTTTAAAAATTTTTCTATCATTAAGTTTTAAACATAAATTTAAACAAAAATCCATTAATTTCCCATCTTGAATATCACATAAATAAATATTAATTTTTTCTTTAATTAAACTATATAAAAACACTTTTTTTAATTCTTCTTTTTCATTTCTTGCAATAAATTTACATAAACATTTAAATATTTCTTTTTGTTCATTTTTATTTTTTGAATTTAAATTATTCATTAAATTTTCAATAATATTTTTATATTTAATACATAAATAAATGATATTGTTTTGAGAAAATACTTTTAAAATAATTATAAAAATTGGAACTCCATGAGTTTTACCAATTATTTTACCATTTTTATTTATTTTAATTTCCATAAAAAAATTCATTAAAAATTCTTTTCCAATTAAATTTAAACTTTTAATGATTCTATAATAATTATCTCCTGAAAATTCATCATTTATTTTATCCATTAAGAAATTACTTATAGGTGTAAATAACATATTTTTATTTTTTTCAATAACATAATATGAAATTTCATATCTAAATTTATTTTTTTTTTTATTTAAATTTAAAACCAAAACTCTTAAAACTTCTTTTGGAAATTCTGAATATTCACTTATTAAATTACTTATTGTATTTTTTATATTTATGAAAACCATTTTATTAATTTCATAAAAACCATTTTCAACAATTTTCATAAAATTTTCTATAATATCAGATATTCTATTTTTAAATTTAGAATTAATTAATAAAGATAATAAATTTAATTTTGCAAATCTATTTATAATATATTCAAATCTTAGATTATTACTTTCTTTTTCTTTTGCAAACAATAAAAGCCAATTTATTAAATATTCAAAATAAAAATTTATTATTTCTTTTTCAAAAGGAAGTTCAGGTGCTGTTATTTTCATTATATCTACAAAACAACAAATTAATATACATGATATTTCATCATATTTTATATTATTAATTTGAAATTGTTCAAATTGAGATATTTTTTTAAATATTGAAATTACATTTTGTTTTATTTCTTCTTTTTGAAGTGAATTATTTTTACATAAATATGTTGATAGTTTCTATATTATTTATATTTAATTATACTTTTAGTTGAGATGTTATTTCTTCTTTTGATTTTATTTTATTTGGAAAAAAATTTGGATTTAAAAGTTCTTTTTCTGTTTGTTCCATTTTTTTAAATTTAAAAAAAAAATAAATGTAAAAAATAATTTATAAAATATTTTTTAAATAATCATTATAGATAGTATTTATGAATGAATTATTTGAGTTAATTTAAATTGAAAATATAATTAAAGATTTAATTTTAATAAATAAAGGAAATAAATATACTTCATTTAAACTTTTATTCTTTCAAAAAATAATATATATAATCACCTAATTGTTAAATTTATAATTTTCATCTTTTAAAATAAATATTCTGTTTATTAATTTATAAATAAATATATTAATGATGTTAAAATTAATCTAATTAAGAATTTACTTAGATATAATATATTATTATAAATTAGTTTTTTTTTAAAACTAAAATAAATTAATTGTATATGAGTTTTTAAATTAACTTCCTATTGAAAGAAAAAAAAATTTATCAAATTTTAAATAATCCAGGAAAAAATTTTAAAAAAATAAATTTATTAATAATTTAAAAATTTTATTTAATTTTCTAAAAGTGAATAACATTCATTTCCATTAAAAAGAAATGAATTATTGAATTGATGAAAACCAGAATAAGGAGATACATTTATTTCTTGAATAATTTCAAAAGTCTCATAATTAAGCACTAAAATTTTGGATGAATTGTTTATAATAAAGAATTTCTTATTCTTCCATTCAAAAATATTAATTCTTGATATATAATACTTTATTATAATTTCAATTTGAAAATTATTTATATTAAGAAATAAATATCCCCCATCTTGGTTCGAAACTATTATAAAAGGATTCAAAAAATTTAAAAAATTAAATATTTCAAAATTACAAGTTCTAATAATTTTATTTTCCTTAAAATTAAAAAATATTTCTCCTTTAGATTGGTTTTTGTTATAAAAAATATGATTTTCATTTATTATAATTCCTTCTTTATAATCATTTATTTCATAATATTTTGGATAAGAATCAGTAAATAATTCTATAATACCATTTTCTCTTTCAATAAAATAATTTTTCCAATTTTTCCAACATTTGAAATTTGTTTTTAAAGAAAAAGTTTTTTTTAATTGATAATATATACCAATTTTTTCCCAAATTTCATAATTTTTTTCAATTTCATAATTTTATCATCATAAAAAAAAAAAAAGCAATAAAATTTTTTTTTATTTCAATTATTTTATCAACTTTTTTAATTGTATTAAAGGAAGATATTTCTTTAAATTGAGTATTAAATATTTTAACTTTATTCTTATTATAATTTATTAATATTTGATCTTCTAAAACTTTTATACTACTAAAAGGCAAATTTATTTTTTTAACTGTAAAAATTTCAGGTTTTTTTGGTTCCAAACTAAATAAATTTTTTTTTAAAGAGTTTATAAAAGCAAAAACATTATTAATAACAGAACAATATGAATTAACTCTATAACTATTAAAATGACATTCAGATATTTATTGAAAATTTAAATTTTTTTGATAATTAAATTCTTCAAATAAATATTGAGATGATAAAAAAATTATTTGCAAAGTTAAAAAGAAATTTTGATTTTTATTATAAAAATTTTTAAAATTTTCAACCATTATATCTCTTTTTTCTAATAAATTAAGTCTTTGATTTCTTTTTTCTTTTAATAGTTCATTTTTATTTTCTTCTATTGTTTTAAATAAAAATTTTTTATGTTCTTCAATATTTTTTAAATATTTTGTATTCAATTTTTCAAAATATTTTGTCAATTGATCTTTTTCTTTTTTATTTATTTTTATTTTTGAAAAATCAAGAATATTATGATATTTATGTTGTGAAAAGCAATAATCACAAATATTTATTTTACAATGAATACAATAACCTTGAGAATTAGCATTTGAATGATTAAAACATTTATAATTTACATTTTCAATTAAAATGAAAGTATGCTTTTTTTTATGTTTTTTTATACACAATTTACATTCAACATTTTTGCATTTTGAACAATAATAAAAGTTAAAATTAGAATATTTTTTTGAACAAGACACACATTTTATGTTTTTAAATGGAGAATTAGTTAATTCCAAAAAATTAATAATTGATATTTTTTTCTTCTCACATGAACATTCCCATATTAGTTGTTCCATATTAAGTAATATTATATATGGAGTCATAAAACATTTAGAACAAATTAAATTATATTTATCATTCTCTTTTAATTGCTTAAACATTTATTATTTTTTTATGAAAATGGTTTTATATATCAAAAAAAGTTTATAATTTGAATCAAGAATTAATTTTAGTAGTCAATTAATCAATAAATTAATGATTAAGAATATAACTAATTTCCTTTTTAATGAGTTCAATATAAATATTGAACAAAATTATGATATATTAAATAATTTTTAATCTTTGATTATTTATAAATAATAAGCAATTATTCCCTTCATTATATTTATTTTTAATAGGATTACTAAAAGAATCAATGATTTAAAATTAAATATATAAAAAAATATAGTTTAAGTCACTTAAAAAAATCACTTTTGTTATATATTGATATTTCATTTTATGAATAATTAATTATAAAAGAAAAAAGATTACCATAATAAGATAAAACAATTTTATAAATAAAAAGAAGAAGACTTCTTTTTAATGAATATCACTTATTATTATATATTGAACACTATTATTTTTAGAATAAAAAATAAAGGAATTTTTATATTTTTTCTTTGAATATGATTGTAACATAAATTAATTTAGAATATTAAATAAAAAGAAAAATTAATCATTTATATTCGAATTACAATATTCTATTTTTACCTATATTCATTATTTTCTTTTTTTTTGGATTGATTTCTTATTTTTTTTTGTTAATGAAATTATAAACTTCAAATTTTTATTGTGTCATCTTCAGAATAAGATACAATTGAACCATTTTTCAATCTAATTGAACAAGTAATCTTTTTGAGCATTTTTAATAAATGAAGATATTCATAATAATCATTTTTATATTTTTCATCTTTTACTCCTCCAACTGAAAATATTCCTTTATCTTCAATTAAATTTATTGATATATTTAAATGATTATTTTATTAATTACTTTATTATTTCTTTCTTTGAATCTAAATTTCTTTAATTTATTCCTTCTAATAATACTTTTATATTTATTAATCTACTCCAATTTAATGCTAATCAAAAGAAGTTTCTTTACAAATTTTAATTAAATGAAAAAAAATATTTTTATTGTTCAAAATATTACTTCCATCTAATCAAAAAAAATTTTTGTCTTCTAACAATAATGAATATATCTAAGAATGAATTATTATGCAAAATTTTTTATTATTTTCTTTACAAAATTTCATTGCAGCACCCTCAGAACATGAATTTAAATTCCAATTTAAAAATATTTTATATCTTTAATCAATATGGCTTTTTCAATTATTTATAAACATTAATTTTCATTTTTAATCCACAATTTTATATGTGAATTAGAATAAGAAAATATTATTAATTGAAATAATAAAAGAATATACTGAAATAAAATAATGAAATAAAAAATTCTATAATTATATTTATTGCCATTCCTTTTATGAAATAATTTTTTTATAAAGTTTTATATAGATTTTATTTTAATTTATTTTTCAAAAAAATAAATAAATAAAAAAAGTATCTATTTTAAATTTATATATATAAAATAGTCTTAAAAATATTTTTTTAATATATTAACAATAACAATTTTTTAAAAGAAACTACTGAAATTTTCTATACAAATCCTAATTTATTTCAGTTGTTTAATTTATTTATAATTTAAAATCTCAGAATTAATCCTGACAATTTTTTACCTAAATTAAAAAAATAATAATTAAGTTATCAAAATTATAAAATTCCATAATCTTAAAAATTACTATTTTCTTTTGAATGATAAATTATTTTTTTATTATTAGAATTACCTTTATAATAATTGCCATTCAAGCAATTATTGACTTCATTAATAATTTTTAAAGAATCATTTCTAATTAATATATTTTTAAAGTTATTAACAAAATTTAAAGAATTTTGTACTTCATTATATAATCTCTTTATTTTTTCTTTCTTTACTTTAATTTGAGTTATTATATTTTCTAAAACATTTAAAGGATCTTCTCCTTCTCTTATTCCTATTTCTATTTCATTTCCTTTATCATCTATTTTAATTTTAAGATTTAATATTATTTCTTTTTCTATTGGTTTTTTCATAATAAAAGGTTTAAATTTTTTTGGATTTATTATTTTAGGATAATTTACAATTATATCTCTCATATAAATATATTTTTTTTTATTTTCTGATGTTTCTATATTATTATTTTTTAGATAATTATCATTATTTATATTTATAAATTGTTTTTGTTGATTTATATCATTATTATTTAAGAACAGATTATAATAATTTTTTTTTTCAATATAATTTTCAATGTTATTAACAGTTTTTTCTTTATTATTATATTTTTGAATTGATTCTATATTATAATAATTTTTGTATAAACTGTAATCTGGGTATAAATTTATTTTATTTAAATAATCTAAATATAAATTTTCCGCATTATTATTTTCATTACATTCACCATTTATATCAATTTTAGAAAAAGAATTTTTAACCTTATTTTTATTCTTCTTTTTATTCTTTTTTTTTTTCTTTTTTTCTTTTTGTGATTGATGAGGAAAAATTATAATATTATCAAGATTATTTGTTTTATTAAAATTATCATTTGAATTAATATCAGTTTTAAGGTTAAAAATATTTTCAACAGAATTTGAAATTTTATTTTTGAATAAAAATTTACCATTAAAATCAACATGATTATTATTGAATGAATTGTTTTCACTAGGACTTAAATTATTATTTGTTGTAAATGATGTTGTATCTTCAGATTCATTTTCTTTAAATAAACTTAATTTAGGACTATTTTTTAAATTAAAACTTTTTTGATTAATATTTGATACATTATTATCTATTGTATAATTTGAATTATTTAAATTTCCTTTTTTATTTTCTTTTTTCGTTTTTTCACTTTTATTTTCTCTCTCACTTTCATTTGATTTATTATATCTTTTTTCCTTTTTAATTTCATTTTTGATTTCGTTTTTCTTGTTTCTTTTATTTTTGTTCTTTTTTTTATTTTCAAAATTCTCTAAATTTTGATTTGGCTTTTTATAATTATCATTTTTTTGATAATTTTTCTTCGGAAAAAGTGAAAGGCCTTTATATTCGTTTGTCGAATTAAATTTTTTGAAATCATAAATGTTTTTATCTGATTGAGAAGAATAATCTAATAAGTTTTTTTGGTTAATATTATTTTTAGCATAATAAATATTTTGTTCGTTTGAAAGAAAATTATACGATATATCCATAATTAATGAGGTTTATTAAAATAAAAGTTAATTTTTTATCTTTTATGATAAGGTATGTTCAATTTATTTAAAGATATTTATATTACTGTGTAAATCATTATTTATCAATTAAATTTTAAAATTTTATTTTATGAATGTACTTCTTGAAATAAAGAATTTTATTATATTTAATATAAATGATATATCTTTTTGTATTTTTAAAAAGAATCGTTTTATTTTATTTTTGGATTATATTTTAACCAATAATTATTTAAATTTGATTTTTTTATTTTCTTTAAATTTTGACATATTTTATTATTCAAAAATTTCCATTTTATTATTTTTAAAAAATTATATTCTTTATCCATTTTTTATTTAAATTTTAGTGTTTTATAAGGATTTTTTTATTTTTCGGAAAGATTATTCTTTAATATTTGTGGTGGTTATTTTTTATCAGTTAATTATAAATTATAATTATTTATATCATTGATTTGTAAAGGAAATATAATCAATAAACTGTTAATTTTGTTATTTTTTACACTTTTTTTTTCTCACGCAAAAAAATGCTGGAAAACTTTCTTGATTCTGATTTTATTTCAAATAGATAAAATTTTAAAGTAATTTCTTTAATTTAATCAAATTTTACTATGAATTAATCAATTTTTCGTTTATTATTATATTTCCTTTATTTTTTTTATTAATTTTTTTTAATGGCGAATAATGCATTTTTCTTATTAAATATGGATCAATTTTATAATAATTGATTTTTTATATTAAGTATTTATTTTATTTATGTTTAATAAACATTAAAAGGTTAAAATAGTTAATTTCTTTTTTTTTCTAATTTTTATTCCACTTTCCATATAATATTTTATGTCAAACTCTTAAAATATTATTAAAAACTCATAATATTTAAAATGATGAGTTAAATATAATTAATCAATATTTTAAATTAATTTCTTTAGAATCACGCATAAAAATATTCTCAATCAAAAAAGAAATGTAAATTTAAATGAATAAAGAAAAAAAAATCAATAAATAAAAAATAAATAAAAATAAACAAAAAAAAATTAATTAAAAGTAATTTTTTTTTTGGTCAATTAATATAGTATCAGATTTAAGGATGAGAATATAAGTATATTTTAACAGAAAAAAAATTATTCATAAGGAAATTTCTATAAAGACAAATTAAGTAATTTAAATGATGATAAATTTGTGTCTTATATACTTTCATTAGGTTAATATTAAATAAAATAATTTTCATTAAAGATTATGGTAAAATATATAGATTAGATGAGAATCTTATACGATTAATTTAAATAAATCCATATTTATGAAATTTAATTTTAATCTTCGTTCTTCTTAAGAAAAGATATTGAAATTTAATCATTTTTTTTAAATTTATTCTATATTAAATTATATTTTTTGTTTTAAATTTTTTCATAAATTTTTTACTATTAATATAGTTTTAATAATTAAAAAACTAATTAATTACCTCTTATATCCCAAATTATTCAATATTTTTTGGAATATATTTATGATTTATTTATAAAAATACTATTATTCAATAGTCTTTATTGAAAATTTATATTCCAAAATTCTAAAATTCATATCTCTTAAAATTTTAAATGAACTACATTTATCACCTAAAACAAAAAAAGTGCCATTAGTACTTTCTAAATCTTTAATATAAATGCAATTTCTATCATCTAAAAAATTAATAACAGCGTGGTTTTTACTTATAGAATTATTTTTAATATTAATTTTAGAATTACTTCTTCCAATAGTTATAGGACAATCTTCATATTTATTAAAAATATAATCAACTCCTTCAACATTAATAATAATAGAATGATCATCTTCATCTTTAGGAGATGTAATAAAAATAGGAATTTTGCCTATAACAAATTCTAATACAGTTCCATAATTAATTAAAAAATCATAATCAATAACATGAAACATTTTCAATTCTTTATTAATAATATTCATGACAAAAAAATCTTCATTCTTATCATATTCAATTGAAAATAAAGGATTATTTTTATTATTATTATTATTATTATTATTATCAAAAGGAATTTTTCCTGCTGGAATATTTAATATAAAATCAATTACTATTTTTCCATTTATATCTTCTTGTTCTCCTAAACCAAAAACACTAACTCCATTTTTTTTTATTCTATTTCCAATTTTTAATCCTATTCTATCAATATATAATTCTTTATTCCAAAATATTTCACCAATTAATTTTAATTCAACTGTACTTAATACTTCAGTATCAAAAATTTGATTTATTGTTTCTTTTCTTTCATTAACTTTCATATTTGAAAATGATATCATTGATAAACTCTTTTCATGACTTTGGTTATTATTTATATTAATTGAACTGTTTCGTGATTTTCTTCTTTTTAATATATCATCTTTTCCAAAAAGAATGTTATCCTTGTCTTTTCCTTGAATTACATTTATATTATTATTTATTGGAGTTATTGATATATTTTCATTTTCTTTTTCTGAGTTACAACATAAAGTAAATTTCTTTAAAAAACAAAACATTCTTTTTTTAATTTTTAAATTATAAATAATATTTAGAATATAAAATATTTTAAAAAAAGTATTTAATTTTATTTTAATATTTTTTATGAATTAATTCTTGCTTGAATTTGTCTATGAATTTTAGTAAGATAATCACTATAATTACATTCATCATTAATTCCATCTTCAATTAATAAATTAGTTAATAAAGGATTTCTAATATCATCATTTTTAAAAAAAAAAATTCTTATAGGTTGAAAATGACCAAAATTTTCTTTTCTTAATTGAGAAATAATATTTAAAATTCTAATATTTAAATCATCATCATTATCTTCACTTAAAGAATTAATTCCATTGTCTATAATTTCTTGAAAAGAATTTAATTGAAAAAGAGAATAATAAAAATCAGTATCAATTTCATCGAAAATAAAAATAGAAATATAATCACCATTATCAATTAAAAAAGCAGAATCAAAATCAATATTATCTTTTGATAAAGATAATAAAAAAGGTTTTTGAATTATTCCAAATTTTGAATTTAATAAACCAATATTTTGAATAATATTATTTTCAGATAATTTATCTATTTGATCACTTTGAATATCATCAATTCTATAAAATTTAGGATATAAAAATTTTAATAAAGTATAAATTGGAATTCTCATAAATTTAAATCTTAAAGATATGATTTTATTTATATCAAAATTTTGTTTATCTTTAAAATTAACTTCTTTTAAAAGTCCTTTTTTAATAAAAGAATTAATATATAAAGGTAAGTATCTTATACTAAAAGGAAGAATTAATTGTTGAATAGGACTATTTACTTTTTCTTTAATTCTATAATATTTAAATGCATTTATAATTCTATCTTCTAAATTTTGTCTAACATTTGAAAAATCTGTTTTATAAGTAAGTGAAATTTCTTTTAATAAAAGAGCTTTTGTTAAAGCATCAACATCAGCATAAGAAAAAATTTTTTCAACATTATCAGTAACTTCAAAAGTACTGTTAAAAGTTCTTAAATATCTTTTATTAAAATTATCATTATATAAACAAACAATTTGAATATTAATTTTACTTCCAATTTCAAAATTTTTATTTAATCTAAAAGAATAATAATAACAAAAATCAGGATCACAAAAACCAATTTGAAAAGCTTCTGCGATTTTTTTATTAAAAGACCCTAAAATTTCAATACAATCAATTCCACTTGTAAATCTAATCATAAATTTACAATCATTATAATTAGGTCTAGTTATTATTCTAGTTAAATCATAATGCATTTTTTCAAAAAGTGAATTAATAATATTATTTTCATTACTATAATTATAATATTCAATATGACCACCTGTTAAATTACTAACAATAGAAAAAGTACTTAAATCATATTCATAAGACATAAAAATAAATTGATCTATAGTTATTCTATTATTATTTGCTTTTTCAGCTAAATCTAAATAAATATTATTTTGAGGATAAAATGGGTTTTTATTTTCTTTATATATTTTTTCTCTTGGAATACTTTCTCCAAAACCATGATTACAAGGATTCGAAGTAAATATTAATACTCTTCCTCCATTTTCTAACAATGAATCTATTCCTGTTTTTATTACCGCTCCTGTTGGAGTACTTATTTGATTTAATGTATTTTTTTTTTCTTTATTTTCATTTTCATTATTTAAATATTTATTTTCTATAAATAAATTTATTTTCTCAAATAATTTTTCTAATTCTTCTCTTTGTTTTTTCACATTTAAAAATAATTTGGAAGGTGAAATTGGACAAAAAGGTTTATTTAATTCTGCTAGTATTGATATTCTAATATCGTTTTTTTCACAATAGAAAAAATAAATATATTTCCTATCATATAAAACAATTGAAATATAAGTTTCTTCTGCGTTGTGAAAATAATCAAAATTAGTTTGAATAGAATTAAATATAAAAGAAGGTAAACCTAAATCATATGAATTTTTTTCTATATCAATCATAAAAATATAATGTGGTTTAAAATCATATTTTCCAATTTGAAAATCTTCAGGAGCAAGAAAATCAATTGTAGGTTTATTTAATTCCTGAACTAAAGTAAATTTTTCTGTATTTAAATATTCTTCTTTAACACCATCAATAGTTAAATCAAAATCATTTTCATGATTACAAATATTACAAATAATAATTTTTTTATTTTTTTTATTATAAGTAATTTTATATTTATTATTAATATAACTACTACACTTTTGACAACGGAAAATACATTTATCACATTTAACTTTAGGAATTTTATTTTCATATTCTGGAATTTCTGCAAAAGGTTGAACACAAATTCCAAAAAGTAAATTAGTATCATCTAATAATGTTTGATTATTTGGAATATAATTTAAAGTAGATCTTATAAATCTACAAGAAGAATTATCAGTTTCTTTAATAACATAATGTGAAGTTGAATGAGGAGGAAGAGAATTAATATTTGTTTTATAAATTGGATTTTTTTCATTATTTAAATATATTTCTTCATTATTATTCGGACGAGGAATTTGTTTTGGATTTATAGTATATTCTGATATAGGTGTTTTATGCTCTTGACTTGTTGGATGAATATCACTTATATATTTTTCTTCTATTTCTTCTTCTATTATATTTTTTTCTTTTTCTTTTTCTAAATTGTCGTTTTTATTATTTGAATTATTGGAGTCCAATTCATTTTGTAAAGGATTCTATTCAGTTTATATTATATTTTTACATTTTGATTGTTTTCATAATCATTTTCGTTTTCAAAAGGTTTAAATATTTTTGAAGGTGGAGGAAAAGAATCGGAGGTCATTTTCGTTTTTGTTTGAAATAATTATTTTTTTTTGAAATTTAACATTTGTTTTCTGCTTATTATTTATTTAAATTAATTTAAATAAAATAAATAATAAATCATAATTTTATGTTTTTTATAAATAATTTAAAAGTTATAGATTAATAAAAGTATGAATTTAATATTGATTATTGAATCTTTAAATTATAAAAAAATATAACTATATATAATTAAAAAAAAATAAATACAATTATTCCTGAAAATTTAAAAAAAAATTATTTTTCTTAAATTCTCTTATTATTTATTATTATTTTGATTTTTTTCTAATTCTTTATGTATACTAATAAGATCCATTATTTTTTCATTAATTTTATCAAGTTTCATACATAAATGAGTTTCATCAGCATCTAAATCAAAATTATCATTTTTATTAACTTTTCCATCTTCTTTCATAACTTTATCATATAAATTAAAAATAGACAATTTAATTTGATGAGTATCAGAATCTTTTTTTTGTTTTTCTTTTAAAATAGAATCAATTTCTTGTTCTAATTGTTTATTTTTATCAGTATATTCTTTAATTTCTTTTTCTAATTGTTGTAATCTTGTATTTTGACTTTGTTTATCATTTTTTCTTCTCATTTCTTGAATTTGTCTTTTAATTTCTTCTTTTTCTTTTTCACTATCTTCAATATTTTTTTGAATTTCAATTTCATGATTCATTAATTGTTCAAATTTTTCTTTTAAATTATCATATAAATCATTTTGATTAGTAGTATCATTAGAATATTTAGCATTAACTTGATCAATAAATTTCTTATATATATTATAACTTTCAACATCTTTTTCTAAATTAGATAACATTTGAGTTAATCTTTCTTTATCAGCTTCTAATTTTTTTATTTCTGCTTTATGATCTTCTTGTTCACTTTTAATTGCTTTAATTTGTTCAATTGCTTTTTCTCTTTCTTTTTCTTTTTCAGCAGCATCCTTTTTTCTTTCATTAAATAATATATTAAATTGTTCTACTAATTTTCTACATGATTCTTGTTTTTCTTTTAATTCACTATTATCTTGTTGTTTTAATTCATTTAATTTTTCTTCAATTTCTTGATTTTCTTTTTGCATTCTTAATAATTCTTCATCACGATTTACTTGTTTAATATCATTTACTTTTTGTTTAAATTGTTCTAATTCTTCAAAAATTTTTTCAGAATTTTTTGGAATTTTATTTGTTTGTTTTAAATCTTTAAAATATTGTTCATCTAATTTTCTTGTTATTTGATCTATTTTAAATTTATGGGGTAAAACTCCTTCAGGTGGTTTTTTTGTTTTTATCTTTTTAGGAACTGAAGATGCTTTCGGAGCTTCATTTTCCATTTGATCTTGGATAAATTTAGAATCTAATAAAAATTGTTTTGTTAATTTTTATTCTACTCCATTT
>JAEEGI010015750.1_pt1 | contig 15696 bp, 10 predicted proteins | sample 8958751 | NCBI WGS metagenome assembly JAEEGI01 (sample SAMN16246545, study PRJNA631951) | gut metagenome | biome: gut microbiome; feature: rumen; material: KS-attached | host: Bos | place: Iran: Karaj | collected 2018-10
CCCCGGCGACCAGGACGTCATAGGAGGCCTTTACCTCGATTTCGGCGACATAATGCATTGTATCCATTTGACTGTCATTTTTTTCCGGTGGAACCCCGCAGGTTGATCTCGGCGTTGAGGACGACGGTGCGGACCGGCGTCGCGGGGTCCAGCACCTGGTCGATGAGCATCTGCGCAGCCGCGCGCCCCATTTCGAACATGGGCGGTTCGACGCTCGTCAGCTGCGGGAAGACGACCTTGGACAGGTCCGTCCCGGAAAAGGCGGCGACGGAGATGTCTTCGGGAATGCGGAAACCCAGTTCCCGGAGGTGGTTCATGGCCCCGACCCCGACCGCCTCGTTGAAGGCGAAGATCCCATCGACATCCAGCCCCTCGGCGACCAGCCGGTCCACGGCGACATAACCGTCCTCCATGCCGAGCCCGCCGTGCCGATCTTCGAAGGGAAGGCCGTATTTCCCCATCACGTCGCGGAAGCCCCGTGCCCGTTCGGTGGAGTTGTAGATGTTGTCCGGGCCCCGGAAATGGCAGATGTGCCGGCAGCCGGACTGGATCATCTTCTCGACGACGAAGAAGGACTTGGCATAATCGTCCACCAGGACCTGCGAGACGGCCAGCCCATAGGGGATGCGGCCGAAAGAGACCATCGGGAGACCGTGCTCCTGCAGGGCCCCGAGCAGGTCGGCATTGTGCTGGTAGCTGCACTGGCAGAAGATGATGCCGTCCACCATGAACCGCTCCATCATCAGCAGGTTCTCCCGTTCCACTGCCGGGTCTTCTGCGGCATCGGCGATGATGACGCGGATGCCTTTCGGGTAGAAGACGTGCTGGATGCCCTTGATGACCTGGATGGTGTAGTGGGTTTCCATTTCGGGTACGAGCACGCCGATGGCGCCTGAGCGGCCGCCCCGCATGCTTTTCGCCGCCGGATTCGGGGTGTACCCCATTTCTTCGGCGGCGGCAAGGACGCGTCCGCGGGTCTCCGCGTTGATGTTCCGGTCTCCCGACAAGGCGCGGGAAACCGTGGAAACGGACAGCGAGAGCCGGGCCGCAAGGTCTTTGATGGTCGTGCGTTTCATGTTTGCCGGACCAAAAATAACAAGCTTTCCGCGAGTTTCCAAATCTGCCCGCCCGGCCGGGCCTATGAAAACGTTTTCAGTGAAAAATGGGGGACCGGGAAGAAAAATTCACGCGCGCGGGCGTAGAAATCCGCAAGTTTATTTGTATATTCGCCTCAATACTAACTGATAACCAATGGACAGAAGGTCATTTTTGAAGCAATCCGGAATAGCGGCACTGGCCGGTGCCGCGGCGCCGATGATCTTTTCGTGCGACGCGGGCGGGCGCGGGAGCGCATGTAACGGCCTCACGGTCAAGTCCTCATACAAGACGAAAGTGCTGGTGGTGGGCGGCGGTCCCGCCGGCGTGTGCGCGGCGATTGCCGCGGCCCGGCTCGGCGTGGACACGATGCTCGTCGAGCAGGGCGGCTGCCTGGGCGGCATGGCCACGCGCGGCCTTGTCGCGCCGTTCATGACCAGTTTCGACGCCTCCGGCGAGGTCCAGGTCATCCGCGGCCTCTTCGACGAGATCGTCTGCCGGATGGTCGGGCTCGGCGGCGCGATCCACCCGAAGGACGTCCGCGCCGGGACGGCCTTTTCGGCCTGGATCACGGCCGGCCATGACCACGTCACGCCGTTCGACGCGGAAACATTGAAGCTCGTGCTGGACCGCCTGTGCGCCGAGGCCGGCGTGAAAGTGCTCTGCCATGCGACCTTTGCCGGGCCCGTCCTCAAGGGGGAGGCCGTGAAAGGCGCGGTGGTGCTGACCCGGAAGGGCCTGGAACAGATTGACGCGGAGATGGTTATCGATGCGACCGGCGACGGCGACGTGGCCGCGGCGGCGGGCGTTCCCTCCGAATTCGGCAACCCGGAGCTCGGCAAGGTCCAGCCCTCGACGCTGTTCTTCCGGATCAACTGCGTGGACAGCAAGCGGCTGGAGGCCGATGTCATGGCCCATATCCACGAGTTCCGCAAGGTGGACGGCGTCAGTTACCGGGCGCTCCACTGGTGGGTAGAAAAGGCCGAGGAGGCCGGCGAGTGGGACATCGCCCGCAAGTCGGTCAATATCTACCGCGGGGTCCGCGAGGACGAATGGGCGGTCAACTGCACCCGCATCGCGAACGTCGATGCGACGGATTCCGAAAGCCTCACCGCCGGGGAGGCGGAGGGCCGCCGGCAGGTCCGCGAGCTGATGGATTTCTTCCACAAATACGTTCCGGGCTGCGAAAAGGCCGCCCTGATGAGCTCCGCTTCGACCCTCGGCATCCGCGAATCCCGCCACATCGCGGGCGAATACCGCCTCACGGCGGAGGACCTCCTGACCTGCCAGGTGCCCGAGGACAGCATCCTCCTGGCATCGAATTCCGTCGATGTCCACGGCCGCACGGGCGCGATGGGCACGGAATACAAGACCATTTCCGGCGGCAACTGGTACGGGGTCCCGTACCGCTCGATCCTGCCGCAGGGCGTTGACAACCTGCTGATTCCGGGGCGCTGCCTGTCGGCTACGTCCGATGCGGCGGGTGCCGTGCGGGTCATGCCGCCGTGCATGGCGATGGGTGAAGCGGCCGGCGTGGCCGCGGCCCTCGCCGCGAAGGGCGGCACGACGCCGAAACGCCTGGAGGCCGGCGACCTTCTCGCCCAGTTGAAGAAGCAGAACGTATTCCTTGGATAGACCGTCATGAGATTTGCCTGGACCATCACCCTGGGACTCCTCCCTTTCCTCGCCGTTGCGCAAAACACGGCGGCACAGGAACTTCCGCCGTTTGAGGAACCGGAGGTCTCCGTTTTCATCGCCAAGGAAGGCCGCGGCCGCGCCCAGCAGGGCATGGCGCTCTGGGGGCGCTACCTCTTCTCCCTCGAGGACCGGGGCCATGTCAATATCTACGATTTCCGCAAGGCCGCTCCCGCGCCGATCGCCGCTTTCGATCTGGCTTCTTCGGCGAAGGACAACCACGCGAACAACGCGGAATTCGGCGTCGAAAAGAAGAAAGGCGCCTCTTTCCCGCTGCTGTATGTCTCCATCGGCAAGGTCGGCTGCGACCTTGAGTGGAACTGCTATGTGGAGAGCGTGACCCGCCGCCGGGGCGTGTGGACCAGCGAACTCGTCCAGACCATCATCCTCGACCGCTGCGAGGGATGGGCGGAGGCCGGTTACACCCCCATCTTCGGTTCCCCGAGCTGGCTCGTGGACCGGGAGCGCGGATTCCTGTGGGTCTTCTCGGCCATCCGCCGGACGACCCCGCAGGTCACCCCGGATCCCCGGGAGAATCTCTATGTCGCCACGAAATTCCGCATCCCGAAACTCTCGGAAGGGCCCGAGGTCCATCTGGGCGTCGCCGACATCCTGGGCCAGGTGACCTTCCCCTCCGACATCGGCTTCACCCAGGCCGGCTGCATGCATGACGGCCTGATCTACTATTGCTTCGGCGTCGGCAACCGCGAAGTGAACCGCCCGGCCGGGCTGCGGGTCTATGATACGGACACGGGCCGCATCGCCGCGCGTTACGACCTCTTCGACCTCGTCCTCCAGGAGCCTGAGGATGTGTTCCTGAAAGGCCGCTGGATTTACCTCAACGCCAATACCCCCTCCAAAGGCGATATCGTCCCCAACGTGTATCGCATCTCCTTACCTAAGCACGGAACGAAATGAAAATGAACACGATTCCCTTGATTGTACTCCTGCTGACCCTCCTCGCCTGCGGCGAAAAACCGCTCGGCCCGGCGGGCGGGAACGGATCGACTCCGTCGACTCCGGCAACCCCGGCCGCCAGCGAGAAGGTCGGCGAGCCCCTCTCCGCCTGGCAGGAAGGCCAGATGGACATCCATTTCATCAATACGACGACCGGCGAGTGTGTCTTTGTCATCGCCCCGGACGGCACCCAGATCCTCATCGACGCCGCGGGATCGCTCGTCTCGACCGGCCAGGTCAATTCCTCCGTCACGAACACGGGCATCCGCGCCCGCTGGGACCCGACGAAGGACCCGGACTACCGGACCGGCAAGTTCATCGCCGGCTACCTCGCGAAATGCATGGCCTGGACAGGGAACGACAAGATCGACTATGTGGTCAACACCCATTTCCACAACGACCACTTCGGCGGCTATTCGAAGTCGCTGCCCGTCTCGGACAAGTCCGATACCTACCGGAAGCAGAGCCTTCCGGAAATCCTCGACACCTATCCGGTCGGCACGCTCCTGGACCGCGGCTGGCCGGACTACATGTATCCGTACGATGTCCGGAAACTGGCCTCCAACGGCGATGCCATCGACAATTATGTGAAGGCCGTCCAGTGGCATGCCGCCCATACGGGCCTCAAGGCGGCGCGTTTCGTGGCCGGGTCGAAGGACCAGGTCGTCCTGAAGCGGAAGGCGGCGGCGTATCCTTCCTTCGTTTTCCGGAACATCGCCGTCAACGGCGAGATCTGGGACGGCGGGCAGACGACGACCGCGACGGCCACCTTCCCGGCGGCCTCGGAGATCCAGGTGGCCAATCCCGCCGATCCGGGCAATGCGGACAAATGCCCCGCGGAAAACCATTGCAGCTGCGTCATGAAGATCAGCTACGGCGCCTTTGACTTCTTCGAGGGCGGCGACGCCCAGTACAACGGCATGTCCTCCTTCCCGTGGAAGGACATGGAGACGCCCGTCGCGAAAGCGGCTGGCGCCGTGGAGGTTATGAAGGCGGACCACCACGGCGTGACCAATACCAACGGCTCGGGCTTCACCTCTTCGGTGACAGGAAAGACGGCCGAGGCGATGCGCTACCTCCGGCCCCGCTGCTGGATTGTCAACAGCTGGACGGACGGTCACCCGCGCCAGCCGGTGTATGAGGGGGTGATGGGCACGATGCCCGGGACGGATGCCTACATCACGAATGTGTGCGACGCGATGGGCTCGTATGCGGAGTTCTCCCGGGTCAAGGGGAGCAATGGCCACATCGTCGTCCGCGTCTATGACGGCGGCGCCACCTACCGGGTCTATGTCCTGAGCGATTCGGACGGGAAGATGACGGTGAAATCTATCTCAAATGCTTATAAATCAGTATAATATGGATCGAAGGAAATTTCTTGCGACCACCGGCCTCCTGGCCGCGTCCGGCGCTGCCGCCCCGCTGCTCGGGAGCTGCCGCGCCGGCGACCCGTATCTGGACGGGGCGTCGGTCGCGGTGAAGGACGCCTACCGCTGCGACCTCCTGGTCGTCGGCGGCGGCCCCGCCGGCGTATGCGCCGCCATCTCGGCGGCCCGCCTCGGCGCGAAGGTGCTGCTGGTGGATTCCGGCAACTGCCTCGGCGGCATGGGCACGAAGGGCCTCGTCGGCCCGTTCATGACCTGCTATGACGCCAAGGGCGAGACGCAGATCATCCGCGGCCTGTTCGAAGAGGTCGTGGACCGGCTCATCGCCGTCGGCGGCGCCCTCCATCCGAAGGACATCCGCCAGGGCACGGAATTCACCGCCTGGATCAGCGAGGGCCACGACCATGTGACGCCCTTCGACCCGGAACTGCTGAAGGTTGTTTACGACCACATGTGCCGGGAAGCGGGGGTGAAGGTCCTGTATAACAGCCTGTTCGCCCGTCCGATCATGAAAGGGCGGTCCATCCGCGGGGCCGTGCTCCTGACTCCCGGCGGCTTCGAGGCCGCCGAGGCGAAGCTGGTCGTCGACGCGACCGGCGACGGGACGGTCGCCTTCCGCGCGGGCGCGCCGTGCGTCTTCGGCGACCCGGAGGCCGGCCGCGTCCAGCCCTCCTCGCTTTTCTTCCGGATGAACAACATTGACACCGACCGGCTCATCGCCGAGGTCGTGCCGCATCTGCCGGAGTTCCGCCGCGTGAACGGCGTCAGCTACCGCTGCCTCCACTGGCGGGTGGCCGAGGCCGAGGCGGCGGGGGAATGGGACCTCGCCCGGAAGTCCGTCAACATCTGGCGCAGCGTCGAGAAGGACCAGTGGGTGGCGAACTGTACCCGGATCCACGGCGTGGATGCGACGGACGCCGAGAGCCTGTCCTCCGCCGAGGAGGAGGGCCGCCGGCAGGTCCAGGAGCTCATGCATTTCTTCCACAAGTACGTCCCCGGCTGCGAAAAGGCGACCCTGATGGGCACGGGCTCCGTGATGGGCATCCGCGAGTCCCGCCATGTCCACGGGGACTTCATCCTGCCGGTCCAGGACCTCATCGACGGCGTGATCTATGACGACCGCATCCTCCTGTCGGCCAACTCCATCGACGTCCACGGCGCGATGGGCGGCCCGGCCGGCGGCCTTTACATGCCGATTACCAAGGACTTCTACAGCGTCCCTTACCGCGCCCTCCTGCCGAAGGACGTGGACGGCCTGCTCCTCGCCGGCCGCTGCATCAGCGCCGACTCCGCGGCCGCGGGCGCCATCCGCGTCATGCCGCCGGCGATGGCCATCGGCCAGGCCGCCGGCACCGCCGCTGCCCTTGCCCTGCAGAAGGGAATTGACCCGAAGCAATTGGATTACAGTGATTTGCGGCCTGCTCTCCTCGAGGGCGGCGCCTGTCTGGACAGACAATAACAATCAAACCCTACTATATGAACAAACGATTTGTCCTAACCCTCATGGCTTTGTGCCTGGCTTTCCTGCCGCTCGCCGCGCAGACGGTCCAGGTCTCCGGAACCGTTCTTGACGAGAGCGGACAAGCCATCGCTGGTGCCGGCGTCCTCGAAGCGGGAACGCTGAACGGCACGGTAACGGATGTCGACGGCAACTATTCCCTGTCGGTATCCTCTCCCCAGGCCTCCCTGGAGGTTTCTTTCATGGGTTTTGTCACGGAAGTGATCCCGGTCGGAACCCGTTCCCGGATCGACGTCGTCCTGAAGGAGGACAGCACGGTCCTTGACGAGGTCATGGTCATCGGCTACGGTACGGTCAAGAAGAAAGACCTGACCGGTTCCATCGCCGCGGTGGACGGCGGCAAGATCGCCACCATCCAGGCCGCAGGCCTCTCCCAGGCGCTCCAGGGCTCGATGCCGGGCGTCCAGGTCACGCGTACCAGCGGCCTCCCGGGCGCGAGCGCGACCATCCGCGTCCGCGGTATCACCACCATCGGCGACTCCGACCCGCTCATCATCGTGGACGGTGTCCCGGTCTCCAGCCTCGACGACGTGGATGTCGATGCGATCGAAAACATCACCGTCCTGAAGGACGCGGCCTCCGCCGCCATTTACGGTGCCCGTGCTTCCGCCGGCGTCCTCCTCGTCACGACCAAGCGTGCGAAGACCGGCCAGCTCCACATCGACTACAACGGCAGCTTCTCCCTGATGAGCCGGACGGCGCATCCGAAGCAGGTGAGCGTCACCCGTTTCATGGAACTCCAGAACGAGGCCCAGTGGAACGACGCCGGCATGCCGGCCGGCCGCGAGGACTTCCAGTACGAGCAGAGCTACATCGACAATTACATCGCCAACAATGCCGTGGATCCGGACAACTATCCGATTACGGACTGGGATTCCCTGATGATTGAGAAGGTGGCCCCGCAGCACAAGCACCGTCTCTCCGTCACCTATGGCAACGAGAACATCAAATCCCGCGCGATGCTCTCCTATGCGGATGAGGAAGCCCTCTATTACGGCCGCGGCCGCGAGGACTACAACGCCCGCCTCAACAACGACATCAAGATCAACGATTTCATCTCGGCGTCGATCGACATGACCTTCAACCACCGGTACAGCCGGAACAACCAGGTCAACCCGGTCCAGGCGGCGTTCAAGTACAACCCGATCTATGTATCCGTCTGGTCGGACGGGACTTACGGCCCGGGCAACAACGGTACCAACACCCTGGCCCGCCTCCATGCCGGCGGCTTCGACAATACCGAGCGGAACGCCTTCTACGGCAAGGCCTCCCTCATCATCACGCCTTTCAAGGACTTCACGATCACGGGTGTTTTCGCCCCGTCCTTCCGCCACAGCAAGGAGAAGGACTATGTCCAGAAGACCTACTACTATCGCCAGCCCGGCATCCTTTCCGAGAACCCGCTGAGCGGCTGTCCCTCCACGAAGCTGATCGAGAGCCGCACGGAGGCGAAGGATTTCACGACGCAGCTCCTCCTCAACTACAAGAAGGACTTCGGGAAGGCCGTCCGCACGACGTACATGGCCGGTTACGAGCAGTATTACGCCACTTCCGAGAGCCTGAAGGTCGGCAGTGACCAGATGAACTGGGAAGGCTTCCCGTACATGAAGCTCGCCAATACCAACTTCCTGGTTTCCTACGACGACGACCAGAACATCGTCTTCCCGACGGGCAATGCTTCCGAGAACGCCTACCGTTCCTGGTTCGGCCGCATCACGTTCGACGTCCTGGACCGCTACCTGTTCCAGTTCAACGCCCGTTATGACCAGTCCTCCCGCTTTGCACAGGCCTACCGCGGCGCCTTCTTCCCGTCCGCATCGTTCGGCTGGGTGGTGACGGAAGAGCCTTTCATGAAGGCCCTGAACCTCCGCGCCCTGAACTTCCTCAAGCTGCGCGCGTCCTACGGTACCCTCGGCAACGAGAAGATCGGTAACTATCCTTACCAGTCCACCATCGCTCCGGGAACGATCCCGATGTATTCCGGCACGACGATCGTCTCCGCCGCCACGGCGGCCCAGACGGCCTATGCCATCCCGGACATCACCTGGGAGACCACCAAGACCTGGAACGTCGGCCTGGACCTGACGATGTTCCGGAACCGCCTGACTTTCACCGGCGACGTCTTCCAGAAGAACACCTACAACATGCTCCTTTCCCGGAAACTCCCCGATGTACTCGGCTACTCCGACCCGAAGGACAACATCGGTGACATGTACACCCGCGGCTGGGAAATCCAGCTGGGCTGGAACGACCGCATCGGCGATTTCTCCTACGCGGTTTCCGCCAACCTGTCCGATTACAAGTCCGTGATGGGCAACCTCGGCGGCTACCAGAGCCTCGGTTCGAAGATCATCCAGCAGGGCGTCGAATACAACGCCTGGTATGGCTACCAGAGCGCCGGCCTGTATCAGACCGACGAAGATGTGGCTGCTGCGGCCGCCCGCGCCACGGCGCCGGAATACGGCATGCCCGCCCTCCTCTTTGCGGACGTCCATCCCGGTGATATCGCTTACAAGGACCTCGGCGGCGCAGACGGTGAGGCCGACGGCAAGATCAGCCCGGACTATGACCGGGTCATCCTCGGCAGCTCCTCCCCGCACTACCAGTACGGCGGCAACATCAATCTCGGCTGGAGGAACTGGAACCTCTCGATGACCTTCCAGGGCATCGGGTATGTCCTCGCCCAGAAGGGCCAGGCGATGGTTTACCGCGACGGTGACGCCTACACGTTCCCGGTGGAATACGACAACTGGTACTGGAGCGCGCTCCGCACCCCGGAACAGAATCTCCGGGCCAAATATCCGCGTGCCACGCTGACCAATACGAGCAAGAACAACTATGACCAGACGACGGACTACTGGCTCTTCAACGGCGCTTACTTCCGGCTGAAGAATGTGCTCCTGAGCTACACGCTTCCGTCCGCGATCACCCGGAAGCTGAACCTCCAGACGCTCCGCGTATATGCCAGCGCCACGGATCCGTTCTCCATTTCGAACTTCCCGCAGGGCTGGGATCCGGAATCCTACACCAACCTCAGCGCCTACATGGTGAAGACCTTCACCCTCGGCCTGCAGATCGCCTTCGGCGGCCGCGTCGCCGAATCCCCGGCTCCGGCCCGCATGCCTGTCTCCGGCGCCCAGACGCCTGCCCGCGTCGCCCGTGAGACCAAGAAAGCCCTCAAGGCCGAACCCGAGATCCGGGAGGTCATCAAGGAAGTGGTCAAGGAGAAGATCGTGGAGGTGGAGAAGATCGTCGAGAAGCCGGTCGAAATCCCGGTGTCCACGCTCAAGGGCGAATACGAGGACGACCTCTTCTTCCTGAAGAACAAGTCCGAACTCCGTCCGGAAGAGGCCTTCAAGCTGGGCCGTATCTGCCAGATCCTGAAGGACAACCCCGACGCGAAGATCGTCGTGACCGGTTATGCGGACTCCGCCACCGGAACGCCCGAAATCAACCAGCGGCTCTCCGAGGAACGTGCCGGCGCCGTCGCCGCCATGCTGCGCGAGGCCGGTATTCCCGCAGACCGCATCGTCTGCAAGTCCGTCGGCTCCGACCGCGATGCTTCCGCCTCTCCGGAGGACAACCGCGTTGCCGTTTGTATCATCAAGTAAACAGCAGGCATCATGAATAAATATATCACCCTCCTTTCCGCCGCCGTCCTGCTTCTGGCAGGCTGCATCAACGAATCCGTCAAGAAGGTGGAGATCCTGGATGAGTACGCCGGCGCCAAGACCAAGGTCACGATGGCCGCCGACCCGATTCCCGCCGAGGGCGGAACCCTCGTCGCGACGGTGAGCTCCGAAGTTCCCTTCGAGGTCTCGCTCGCGAAGACGGCCACCTGGCTGACCGCCGCCAAGTCTTCCGACCAGATCACCTTCACCGCGACGGCCAACCCCTCTGCGGAGAAGCGCTGGACCAGTGTCGTCCTCGTCGATCCCGACACGCATTTCGCCATCACGAGCATCGACGTCGTCCAGGCCGGTACGGCAAAGGTCATGAAGAAGTTCTCGGTCAGCACGGACGCGATTTCCGTCCGCGCGGACCAGACCGAATCCCTGTTCTCCGTCACCGCGGAGGTCCCGTGGACAGCGACCAGCGACAATGCGGACTTCGTGCTTACGCCGGCTTCCGGCAACGCCAATGCCAACATCTCCGTCTCCTTCCCGGTGAATACCGTTCCGGAGCAGAAGGTGGTCCACATCACGGTTGCCACGACAGCCGAAGACGTCATGACTCCTTCCTATACGATTACGATTACCCAGGCTGCCGGCAAGGAAGCCTCTTCGGCCGTGAAGCCCGCTCCGGGCACCGTGCTTGCCGAGTGGGAGTTCGATACGCCCCAGATGGAGGCCCTGCGGGCCGGCGGTTGGGAATCGAATCCCGATATCGCGGCCGAGGATGCCCCCGGGAACGTGGGCGGCATCTATGTCCCGTCGAACGTTTCCGGCAACGGACGGATCGAGTACTACAACGGTTCCGACAAGTCCAGCGTTTCGACCACGAAGCAGAAACGCCGCATCGGTACCCGTGGCGAGCCTTGTGTCTATTGCTGCTGGGTCGATGACTACTTCACGTGGACGGCCGTTCCGGACGCCCCGCTTGCCGCCGGGACCAAGTTCCAGATCAATTTCGTGCTCCGTCCCAACAACGCCGGCGTCATGAAATACTGGAAGTGCGAATTCCTCGACGGGGAGGCCTGGAAGGAGCTGGAAACCGTTGAACTCTCGTTCAATTCGAATGGCGCCGGCACGGCGGAAGATCCCAAGCAGATCAACTGCTTCATTGTCCGGACGGCGACACTGACCGCCGATACGCCCTATGCCCAGTTCCGCTTCACGGCAACGCCGAACGCCCAGTGCGGCGACGGCACGCCGGCTGCGAAGATTTCCTCCTCCCACGTGCTCCGCTTCGCGGGCAAGTGGTCGGATGCCGGGGAATCGGATAAGTACCTGCAGGTTCCGGAGAACCCGAAGATTGTCGTTGTTGAATAAACCCTGAATCGCGATGAAAATGAAAAAGAACATATTTACCGCCTTTGCGGCCGCCGTCCTGTTTACGGGCTGCGTCAATCTCGACCTTGCCCCGCTTTCCGAGGGCTCCAGCGAGAACTGGTTTACCAACGAGCAGGAGATTTCCTATGCGCTCAACGCGCTTTACGATCCGGACCTCTGGTATTCCGAGTGCAGCCGCCTGTTCCACACGGACCGCTGGTCCGACGACTGGAACCAGCGCACGCAGCTGTACGAATTCGTCGGCGGCACGCTGGAAAGCACGACCGGCCACGTGACGAATGCCTGGGCCCAGCACTACAAGGCCATCGCCCGGGCGAACACCATCCTGTACAGCCTGAACAAGGCGAAAGAAACGATGACCGAGGAGAAAATCGCCCAGTATGCGGGCGAGGCCAAGTTCTTCCGCGCATGCTTCTATTCCTATCAGATTTTCCTCTTCGGCGACATCCCGTATTACACGGAGTATATTTCCCTGGAGGATGCATACAAGATCGGCCGCACGGACAAATACTACATCCTCGAGCAGATCTACAAGGATTTCGACGATGCGGCGGCTGTCCTTCCCGACTCCTATTCTGGCATCGCCCGTCCGACCAAGGGTGCGGCGCTGGCGATGAAGGCCCGTACGGCGCTTTGGTTCAACGACTGGCAGACCTGCGCCACGGCGGCGAAGGCCTGCATGGACCTCGGTGCATATTCCCTCCATCCGTCTTTCCGCGAGTTCTTCCTCTCCAAGACGAAGACCTCTCCGGAACTGATCTTCGCCCTTCCCTGCTCCAACGAGCTCGGCATCCATGCCTACGGAGAGGCGTCGACCAAATCCTTCTGCCCGCGCAACAACGGCTGTACGTCCGTCGCCCAGCCTTCGTGGGAACTCTTCTTCGCCTACCCGTGCACGGATGGCAAGTTCGTCTGGGAGTCCCCGCTGTATGATCCGGCCAATCCGTTCGCCAACCGCGACCCGCGTTGTGCGGAGACCTTCGTCGAGTTTGACAAGGAGTTCATGGACTATATCTACAATCCGCGCGTCGGCGCCACGACGACCCTCAAGGTCTCGACGGGCCAGCAGGTGAAGAATGTCGACTCCAAGATCGGGTCAAAAGACTGCTCCTACAACGGCATGATGCTGAAAAAGCATGTGGACGAAGAATGGACCGACGACCTCCTGACCGATGCGCCGATCCGGATCATGCGTTACGGCGACGTCCTGCTGATGTACGCCGAAGCGATGATGGAAATGGGGAAGGCCGACCAGGCTGTCCTCGATGCGACGGTCAATGCCCTGCGTGCCCGCGCTTATGGCGTAGCGGTCGACAGCCAGGCCTATCCGCACATGCTCGCCGGCGACCAGGGACAGCTCCGCCGCCTTCTCCGCAACGAGCGCCGCATCGAAATGGCGTGGGAGAACCGCCGCTGGTATGACCTGATCCGCTGGCGCCTCTGCGACGATGCCCTGACCCGTCCGGTCTATGGCCTCCCGGCCAACGGAGACCGGACCGCCAACGAGAAGACCGGTTACTGGCTGTTCCCGAAGGACTTCCGTCCCCAGATGCTGCCGAGCTCGCTGATCGACCTGTCGGACATCGAGAATTACAAAACCTATTTTACGATCAACGTGAAGCGCGCCTTCGTCCCGCGGGAATATCTCCATCCGATCCCGCTGAATGAACGCGTCGTCTGCCCGAACCTGACCCAGAATCCCGGCTATTGATGCGTTATCAAGGAATTACCTGTGCGTTTGTTCTGCTCGCCGCACTCCTCTCGGGGTGCGGCGGGGAGAAAAGGCTTCCTTCCGTCGTTGTTCCCGGCAAGGAAAAACCCGAAGTTACGCCCGTCGTTCCGGAAGAGACGCCCGACGCCAAGGTCGGGGAGGTCCTCCCCCTCTGGTCGGAGGGATACCTGGATATCCACTCCATCAATACCGGCCGGGGCGAGAGTTATTTCTACATCTTCCCGGACGGGACGACGATGCTCCTCGATGCCGGCGGCGCGCTGCCGGGAGAGGTGCATGACTACGGCGAAGGAAATTCCCCCGGCGTGCCGTCCAAGCCGAACAAGGACATCCCGGCGGCCGACGTGATCCTGCATTATATCCAGCATTTCTCCCCGGAGGTTTCGAAGGGGGCGCTGGACTATATGATGGTCTCACACTACCACAGCGATCATTTCGGGTCGGTCAACTCCTTCTTCCCGAGCCATCCGTCGGGCGGCTTCGTGCTGAACAGCGTTGCTGCGGTCGGCACCGCCCTGAAGGTCGGGAAACTGCTGGACCGCGGCGAATTCGACGATCCGCCGTCCTCCGACTGGTTCTCGTCCACGACGAACTACAACAATTATGTCAAGTTCGCCAAGTGGGCGGCGACCAGCCAGGGGACCGTCCGCGAGAAAGTCCGCGTCGGGGCGAACGACCAGATCGTGATGGTCCACAAGCCCTCGGCCACGGATGCCTTCGAAGTGCGGAACCTGGCGGCCGGCGGCTATGTCTGGACGGGAACGGGGACGGAAAGCGCCACCAGGCTTCCTTCCACGGCCGAATTGAAAAAGATGGGTTCCAGCGACGCGGGCCAGTGCGGCGAAAACGTGATGAGCGTTGCGCTCCATGTCCGGCTGGGCGCTTTCGACTGGTTCACCGGCGGCGACTGCCAGTACAACGGCCGCTCCACCTATGCCTACAAGGATATCGAAGCCCCGATCGCGAAGGTGATGAAGAAGGTTGAGGCGATGAAGGCCAACCACCACTGCACGGCCAATACCAACAGCGCCGAACTGCTGGCCGTCCTCCGGCCGGACGTGCTGGTCGCTTCCTCCTGGCGGGATGTCCAGCCGCGGGCGGAGACGATGACCCGCTTCATCAAGGCCAATTCCGAGGTCAAGATCTTCACGACGAACCTGACGGACAACAACAAGGCGACCCTTGCCTCGCAGGGGTTCGACATCGGCCGGATGTCCGCGATCAGCGGCCATATCGTCCTCCGCGTCCATCCGTCGGGCTCCAGATTCTGGGTCTATGTCCTGGATGACAGCGACGAATCCTACAAGGTCTCGAAAGTATTCGGACCGTACAACTGCCAATAATTCACTAATTCAATACACACTTGTACAATGCGTAAACTGAATTATCTCTCCCCGTCCCTCCGTTGGACGGACCTCCGCGCGGAGCGGAATTTCCTCGCCAGCGGCGAGGGTGAGAATGCCGAGCCGACGCCCGGCACGTGGTCTTTCTTCGACGAACTTGAAATGGAGTAGCGTTATGAGAAAGACTTGGATCATCGCGGTCGCCGCCGCAGCGGTGGCGCTCGCAGGATGTAACCGGGAAATCCAGGGCCCCGAGGGCGCCAAGGTTTTCCGCGCAGCCATCGAAACCCCTTCCCGCGTCGCTTTCTCCGACGAAGGCGCTTTCAGCTGGCAGGCGGGCGACGCGGTCGCCCTGTCGACCAACGCCGGCTTCAAGACCTTCACGTTGAAGGATGGTGCCGGCGCTTCCGTCGCGGCTTTTGACGGCGACCTCGAGGGCGTGACCTCCGCCACGGTGGCCATCTATCCGGCCGCCATCGCGAAGGACGACGCCACCGTGACGCTCCCGGCGGAGTACGCCTGGGCGGAGGGCCAGACGAACGCGGCCATGTTCTGCAGCCAGGTGAGCCTGACCGAGGTCAACAGCTTCAAGCACCTCGGCGGTATCATCAAGGTCAGTTTCGCGGAGATTCCCGCCGAGGCCGACGCCATGGTGCTGAAGGCCGAGGCGAAGATCACCGGTGACTTCGCGATCGCGGACGGCAAGATCGCCGCGGGCGTGGGCTCCGACCAGGTGAAGGTCACCTTCGCCGCGGGCTCGAACCCTGCCGCCTTCTACATCCCGGTCCCGACCGGCGAATACAAGTTCGCGGTCGAGCTCCAGGCTGCCGGTGCGACCATCGAGAAGTCCGTGAAGGCCACGACCAACGCCATCAAGATCGACCGCAAGGCCCTCGTGCTGATGGATCCGGTCGGCGGCCCGGTGAAGGTGACGATCGCGACGGCCGAGGACTTCCTC
>JAEEGI010015756.1_pt1 | contig 15695 bp, 16 predicted proteins | sample 8958751 | NCBI WGS metagenome assembly JAEEGI01 (sample SAMN16246545, study PRJNA631951) | gut metagenome | biome: gut microbiome; feature: rumen; material: KS-attached | host: Bos | place: Iran: Karaj | collected 2018-10
GGCGATGAAATCCACATCGTTGTTGCAACCGAAACGGATATCTTCGTCATCCTTCATCGAAATGAAAGGCATCGACAGCTTGACGCCCGGGACGTTGCAGCCTTTGCGGGAAGCCAGCGTTCCGTTGACCTCGACCCGGCACTTCATCTCGTTTCCGTCGTTCTCCAGAACGGTCAGTTTCTGCTTGCCGTCATTGACCAGAATGAAATCATTCGGTTTGATATCGTCGAACAGTTCCTTGCACTGTACCGTAAAACGCTCATGCGTTCCTTCGATATCCTCTTTCTGTATCGTTACGATCTCGCCTTTCTGATAGGTTTCCGTGCCATTGACGAAATTGCCTAAACGGATCTCCGGACCTTTCGTATCCAGCATGATCCCCAGATTGACGCCATTCTCTTTTTCTACTTTCCTGACCAGGTCGATCTTTGCCTGGTGTTCCTCATGCGTTCCATGGGAAAAATTCAAACGCACGATATTCATGCCTGCCTGAGCCATTTTCAGGATCGTATCATAATCCTGGGAAGAAGGACCCAGGGTACAGATGATCTTTGTCTGTTTCATAAAACAAGACCTCCCTTCTCTATTATACAAACCATTGTTTCAGTTGAGCGATATATTCTTTGGCTTTCGTATAGCCGTGGTAATAAGACATGGACAGCTCATCTTCATCGGATTCCAGGCGATTGACTTCCTGCATCGTCGGACGGATGATGATGGCTTTCTGCTCCGCTTCCAGACGTTCGCAAAGCGCGACTTCTTCCCGGTATTTGTTTCCCCGTTCGAAGGCCGTTTTCAGGAAGTCCGGATAGCTGCCGTAAAGCCGGGAGAAGACCAGCTTGGTCGCATCGTTGATCCTGGAGAAATTGCCTTTCTTGCGGGTCAGTACCACGAGGACGCGGTCATAGCCCAGATCCAGCGCCCTCTGCACCGGAATGGAATCGCAGATCCCGCCGTCCAGATAAAGATCCTCCCCGATCCTGACCGGAGGGGTGATGATCGGCAGGCTGCAGGAAGCCTTGCCGATGAGCTTGGCCTCCTCGATATCATCGGCATGCAGGTATTCGGCCTGTCCGGTACGCATGTTGGAGACGACCATTTCCCAGCGGATCGGGCTCTGAATGAAGCGTTCGAAATCAAAACCATAGGTTTCGGAATACTCTTCAAAGACCTTGTCCAGGTCGACCAGACGGTGCGATTCGATCGCCTGCGGAACGCCATAGAACGAATCGAACGGATTCTTCTGTATCATGCATTTCTTGATGTAGCGTCGCTGTCCTCCGACATAGGCGAACAGGTTGCAGGCTCCGGCGCTGACACCGATGACGTAATCGAAAACGATCTTGTTTTCCAGCAAGCAATCCACGACTCCCGCGGTGAAGATCCCGCGCAGACCTCCGCCTTCCAATACCAGTGCTGTCTTATGCATATCTTTTTACCATTATCAATTATAGGAGACAAAAAAGCGCTGTCAATCGGAAACCGGCAAAAGGAAAAGACCATTGATTCCGCGATATAGTAAAATATTGTCATGAGCACATCAAACCGGCACAACCGCAAGGATACGCTTGCCAGGATCCTGATCGCCCTGGTGGCAGTCGTTCTGCAGCTCGCGATTAACATCTCGATAGCGACCTGGCTGAAAGACAAGATCGCCTGGATCGAAGCCGCCTTGCATCTTCTTAGCGTGATCATCACCCTGATGATCATCAAACATTCCCGCCACCTTTCTTCCGATGTCCTTTGGATCATCCTGATCAACGTTTTCCCGATTCCCGGAACGCTTCTTTACCTGTTCATTGGAGCGGACCTGATCCTCTCCAAGACCTACCGCGCCATCCGGCAAAGCACGGAAGATTCCATGCGCTACTACAGCCAGGATCCCAAGGTCATGGAAGAACTGAAAAAACGTTCTCCTGCCCTTTACGGACAGTTTTCCTACATCTCCCATGCCGATGGCTATCCGTTCTATCGGAATACCGGTTTCGATTACTATCCTTTGGGGGAAGAAGGATTTCCAGTCATGCTCGAAGAACTGAAAAAAGCGGAAAAGTTCATTTTCCTGGAATATTTCATCATCGAACACGGACAGATGTGGGATTCCATCCTGGAGATCCTGGAGGCGAAAGCGAAACAGGGCGTCGAGGTCCGGGTGATGTATGACGATCTCGGCTCTTTCTTCGTGCTGCCCGGTTCTTATGCGGCAAGCCTGGAAGAAAAAGGAATCAAGTGCATTCCTTTCAATCGGATCTCGCTGTTCCTGAATATCGTCATCAATCATCGCGACCACCGCAAGCTTATGATCATCGATGGCAAAACCGCTTTTTCCGGAGGGATCAACCTGGCGGATGAATACATCAACGCGATCAGAAAGTTCGGCAAATGGAAAGACAACGTGATCCGGATCAAAGGCGAAGCCGTCTGGTCCTATACCGTCATGTTCCTGAGCCACTGGAACGCTTTGCGGAAAGAAGACAGGACCTTCCTTGCCTACCGCAGCCCGGCGATCATCGGAAAAGAAGACGGGTATATCGCTCCTTATTCGGAAACCCCGCTGGACAATGAGGTCTATGCCCAGAACATCTATCTGAACATCATCAACCAGGCGACGGATCACTGCTACATCTCCACCCCGTACCTGATCATCGATACCGAAATGATCAATGCCCTGATCATGGCAGCCAAACGTGGCGTCGATGTCCGTATCGTCACTCCGGGCATTCCGGACAAGAAAATCGTTTTCGTGATCACCCGTTCCTACTACGATCAGCTGATCGAAGGCGGCGTCAGGATCTACGAATACGATCCGGGTTTCGTCCATGCCAAGATATTTGAAGCCGATGGCAAGATCGCCACGGTCGGAACGGTCAACCTGGATTACCGCAGTCTCTATCTGCATTTTGAAAACGGTACCTACCTTTATGGCAGCAGGAAGATCAGACAGATCAGAAACGATCTGGAATCCATGATGAAAGAAGGCCACGAGGTCTCATTGAGCGAAGCCAGGAACGGACCGATCAAAGAATTCTTCCTCAGCATTCTGCGGCTGTTTGCGCCGATGATGTAAAAAGTTCTCCTGAAGAGAACTTTTTCTTTTATCTGACAGCGATGGCTTCGATCTCGACCTTCGCATCCTTCGGCAGTTTTGCCACCTCGAAGCATGCCCTGGCCGGATAAGGTTCCGTAAAGAAGGATGCGTAGACTTCGTTCATTCCGCCAAAATCTCCCATATCCTTCAGAAAGACCGTCGTCTTGACGACCTTCGACAGATCGCTGCCTGCCGCTTCCAGGATCGCTTTCACATTGTTCAGCGATGCCCTGGTCTGTGCCGCGATATCTTCCGGCATGATTCCGTTTTCCACGGGAAGCTGTCCCGATACGAAGATCAGGCCTTCCGTTTCGATCGCCTGCGAATACGGTCCGATCGCCGCAGGCGCTTTTTCACTTGTGACTGCTTGTTTCATCATTCCAGTTCCGCCTTTCCGGTATATAGCTGATAGTAACGTCCCTTCAGTTTCAGCAGATCTTCATGGGTCCCCCGCTCGATGATCTCGCCGTGTTCCAGCACGATGATCGCATCCGCGTTGCGGACCGTCGAGAGACGATGGGCGATGACGAAAGTGGTTCTTCCTTCCATCAGCTCATCCATGCCTTTTTCAATCAGTTTTTCGGTATGGGTATCGATCGAAGAAGTCGCCTCATCCAGTACCATGACCGGCGGATCGGCGACCGCGCAGCGTGCGATATTCAAGAGCTGGCGCTGTCCCTGAGACAGATTGGAGCCGTTGGCGCTGAGCATCGTCTGATAGCCATGCGGCAGACGTTCGATGAACGAATCCGCGTTGCAGCGTTTGGCAGCAGCGATGCATTCCTCATCCGTCGCATCCAGCCTCCCGTAACGGATATTGTCCATGATCGTTCCCGAGAACAGGTTCGTATCCTGCAAGACCACCCCGACCGATCTTCTGAGATCGTCTTTCCGGATCTCCTTGATCGGAATGCCATCGAAGGTGATCATGCCTTCTCCGTCATCCACATCGTAGAAGCGGTTGATCAGACTGGTGATGGTCGTCTTGCCCGCTCCGGTGCTTCCGACGAAAGCGATCTTCTGTCCCGGTTTGGCATAAAGCGAGATATGCTTCAGGATATCCTTGTTTTCTTTGTAACGGAAAGTGACATCATTCAGACGGATATCCCCTTTCAGTTCGACATATTTCGGCGGATCCACCGGAATCTTCCAGGCCCAGCGTTCCGTGTTTTCCTTTGTTTCGACAAGTTCTTCTCTTCCTTCTTCCACATGGACCAGTTCGATGATGCCGTAATCCAGTTCCGCATCTTTGTCCATCAGATCGAAGACCCGCTCCGCGCCGGCCAGCGACATCATGATGCCGTTGAACTGCTGCGAAAGGTTGGAGATCGGTCCGGCAAACTGTCTGACGAAGAGCAGGAACGAAGCCAGATCGCCGATCTTCATGGTTCCATCGATGCACATCTTGCCGCCGATGACCGCAACCACCGCATAAGTGACATAGGAAAGGTTCGCGTTGATCGGCATCAGCATCGAGGCATAGGCGTTGGTCCTTAAGGAATAATCATAAAGCTTGTTGTTGAATTCTTTGAAGCCTTCGATCGTTTCCTTCTCGTGATTGAAGACCTTGATGACCTTCTGTCCCGAGAACATCTCCTGGGCATAGCCGTTGATGTTGGAAATCTGTTTCTGCAGACCGGCGAAGGTCTTGCGCGAACTGCTGGCCAGATAGAACGTGATCAGGATCATGACCGCCAGCATGCCCAGAACGACCAGGGTCAGCCGCACGTTCACGATAAACATGAAGGTAAAGCAGCCGACCAGCGTGACCAGCGTCGAGATCAGCGTCGGCAGGCCGTCGGCGATCATCGGCCGTATCGTATCGATATCGTTGGTATAGAAGTTCATCACTTCGCCATGGGTCCGGCTGTCAAAGAAACGGACCGGCAGGCGCTCCATGATCCGGAAAAGATCCTGGCGCATGTCGTTCAGGATCCCTGTCGAAACGATGGAAATAAGCTTGGAGAAAGCGAACGAGGACAGCAGGCCGAAGCCGTAGACGCCCATCATCAGCAGCAGCATCATACGGAATCCCGAAAGATCCGGGTTCTCCTGTCCGATGTAAGGAACGATATGATTGTTGATGATCGGCGTAAACAGATAGGAACTGATGACGCCCGCCATCGAAGATGACAGAATGAAGAAGATCGCCAGAAGGAACCTGCCCCGGTAGCGTCTGCCGATATAGGAAAACGTCTTGCGGATCGTGCCGATGACATCGTTGGCTCGTGAAGTACGAAGCTGTTTGTATCCTGTGTCCGCCATTATTCCAGCACTCCTTCCATCTGCGTATTGTAAAGGTCGCGATAGACCTCGTTGCGTTTCAGCAGTTCCTCATGATTGCCGATATCCTCGATCCTGCCCTCATTCATGATGATGATGCGGTCCGCCTCCTTGACCGAAGCGACGCGCTGGGCGATGATGATCGTCGTCATGCCGCCAAGTTTCTCCTTGAGAGCCAGCTGGATGCGATGGTCGGTATCCGTATCGACCGCGCTGGTCGAGTCATCGAGGATGATGATCCTGGGGTGTTTCAGCAGCGCTCTGGCGATGCACAGTCTCTGCTTCTGACCGCCCGAGACATTGACGCCGCCCTGACCCAGTTCCGTTTCATACTTCATCGGCATGCTCTGGATGAAATCGTCCACCTGCGCATAACGGCAGGCCTCGACGATCTCTTCGTGGGTCGCCTTAGGGTTGCCCCATTTCATGTTCTCTTCGATCGTCCCTGAGAACAGCGTATTCTTCTGCAGGACCATTGCGACCGCATTGCGCAGATGATACAGCTTGTATTCTTTGACATCGTGCCCGCCGACTTTCACCGTGCCCTTCGTCGCATCGTAAAGACGCGGGATCAGCTGCACCAGAGTGGTCTTGGAAGAACCTGTCGGGCCGAGAATGCCGATGACTTCACCCGGCTTGATCTTCAGGTCGATATCGCACAGCACGTCGTTCACGGCATCATCCGAATATTTGAATGAAACGTTCTCGAATTCGATGCTTCCTTCCTCCACGCGGAGATTCTCGTCGTTGCCGTCATCCGTGATCTTGGACCGTTCATTGAGGATCTCGTTGGCCCGCTCGACTGAAGACTGGGCCATGACGATCTGCATGTAGATGTTCGAGATCATCAGCAAGGCGAACAGGATCGCCCGGATATAGGAAAGATATGCCATGAAATCGCCGGTCGTCATCGTCTGGGCGATCACGTCCTTTCCGCCGATCCAGGCGACGCAGATCATGCAGGAATACATGACCAGTTCGAAGAACGGACGGTTCAGGATGACGATGCTTTCGGCAAAACGCTGGGCTTTCATGACGCCTTCCGAAGACCGTTCGAATTTCTCGTTCTCGTAGCCTTCCCTGACGAAGGTCTTGACCACGCGGATGCCATCGATGTTCTCTTCCAGATCGCCGTCCAGCTTGTCGTATTTCAGCATCATGGCCCTAAAACGCGGACGGGCGATCTTGTTGATGGCGATCAGGCCGGTCAAAAGGATCGGCAAAGCGATCAGGAACACCATCGCCAGTCTGCTGTTCAAGGTGAAGACGAAATATGCGCTGATGATCAGGTTGAACGGAGCGCGGATCAGCATCCGGACGATGCTCACATAGGCCATTCTCAGCATCCGCATATCGGTCGTCAGACGCATGACCACCGTCGCTACAGGATACTTTTCGATATTCTCGAAACTGTATTCCTGAATCTTTTCGAACATCGCCAGACGGATATTCCGGACGAATTTGGTCGAAGACAGCGAAGAAAACAAGCCGCTCAGAGCGCCGCACAATGCCGCCAGAGCCGCCAGCACGACCATCGTGACCCCTTTCTTCACGATATAGTCCATATCGCCATTCATCGCATAGATCCCCGTGTCGATGATATCCTTCATGACCAGCGGGATATAGGCATCGCAGATGACTTCCAGAATGGTGAAAACCGGCCCCAAGGCGGCAGCCCACCAGCCATCTTTCGTATATTTTCTTAACAGTTCAAACATATAATCTATTTTAACATACGGGACAGGCATCGACCCAGGCAAAAATTCCGCAAAACAAATCACAAAAAATCACATTTTTTAACTATTGACATTTCACCTGTTTTATCTTATATTTTTAGCAGTCACATATTATGAGTGCTAAAGGAGGTATAGAATATGAATTTTAGTATCCACGAAGTCGATCAGGTGATCGAACGGACACAGTGCACTTACGAGGAAGCGAAATCCGCTTTGCTCGAATCCGATGGCGATGTCCTTGATGCTGTCATCATTCTGGAAAACAGAAAAAAATCAGCTTCATCCACATTCAAAGGATTCAGCGATTTCTTCAACACTCAGGAAAGAACGCCTGACACGATCGCTGACAAGATCAAGGAGCTCATCGAAGAAGGCAGCGCCAGCAAGTTCATCGTCCGCGACAATTATGACCGCCAGGTCATCGCTGTTCCGTTGACGACGGGAGCCGCTGTCGGTACGATCGCTCTGATGGTAGGCGCCGCTCCGATGGTCGTCATCACTTCGCTGATCGCTAAATTCGGTCTGAATTACCGTTTCGTGATCGTCAAGAGCGACGGTTCGGAAGTCGTCCTGTAAGACAGCTGAAACGCCTGAGAAAGCATGTCTTTCCCAGGCCTTTTTTATCTGATTACGATTATTTACATTTTCAAATGAACTATTTACAATTAAGTTAAGAATGATTCATTTAACCAATAAAGGAGGATTCAATGAATTTATTACAATTATTATTAGGAACCCTTACGTCCAATGATTCCGTAAGTTCAGTTTCCAAAAAGACTGGCGTCAATTCCAAGACGACTTCGAAGCTTCTGATGATGGCCATTCCTCTGCTGATCAGCTATATGACCAAGAACGCTTCCAAGAAGACCGGCGCCCAGTCGCTGCTCAGCGCTTTAGGGCAGCACACCAGCCAGGCACCTGTCGCGCAGCAGGTCGCACAGGCCGATACCGATGACGGCGCCAAGATCATCGCCCACATCCTCGGCCAGGATCAGAACACCGTTCTTTCCAATCTGGCAAACCAGACCGGTCTGTCTGCCGGCCAGGTCAATTCCGTTCTGAGCAATATCGCTCCGGCACTGCTCAACAGCTTAGGCACGGCAACCACGACTGCTGCCAAGAAAAAGCCGGCTGCCTCCAGCGGCGTCAATCTGGCTGACGGCATCGACCTTTCCGATATCATGGGTCTTTTAGGCGGATCTCAGAGCACAGCCAATACGGCAACCAGCCTCTTAGGTTCCCTGTTAGGCGCTCCGACGACCACCAGCAACAAGAAGAAGAAAGCAAGCGAACCGGATCTCACCAGTCTGTTAGGAACGCTGCTGACCGGTACGACCAATACCCAGACTTCCAATAAAGCTTCTGACGGTACGGAACTCTTAGGTCTTCTGACTTCCCTGATGGGCTGATCAGACACGGCGAATCATCAAAACGAAAAGCACTCAGGCCAACAGCTTGAGTGCTTTATTTATGATCGTGATCTCGGCTCTGCTTCCCGGTCGCGCCTCTTCCCCGTCCAAGGTCCAGACGACATGTTCATCGAACTCGAAACTGATGTTTTCAGTCCGGAAACGGTGGATGTATTTTTCGTTCTGTATCAGTATCGTCAGAATATCCGGGGCATCGAAGAAGGTCGGCACATAGTCGACGATCAGCACATTGAACATGCCATCGCTGATGCTGGAGCGGCTCTTGGTCTCCAGCTGCATGCCGGCGACCCGGCTTCCCGAATAGACCAGGCCGAACAGCACATTGCGTTTATGGGTCTTGCCCTTGACCGTATAGCGGATATCGATCGGCTTGACCTCGGGCAGCTTGCCGATGCCCTCCAGGATGTAAGCGATGTTTCCCAGGCGTTCCTTGGCATCCCGGTCGGTCGTAAACGGCACATCGCACATCGCTCCGAAAGCTGCCACATAATTGAAATAGCGGCCGTTGAAGCATCCCACATCGAAAGCGATCTCGTTTCTCTGGCAGATCCTCTCGGCAATCGTTTTCGGATCATATCCCAGATCGAAATTGGAACCGAAATCATTCATTGTCCCGCTGGGAAAATAGCCCAGCAAGGGCTTCTCTTTCTTGCGCATCAGGGCATTGGTGACTTCGTTCATCGTTCCGTCGCCGCCAAAGACACAGACGATATCGTACCTGATCCGGTTGCGTTTCAGATATTCATATGCATCATTCGCCGCCTGCGTGACATAGACCGAAACCTCATAGCCGTTGGCACAGAACACATCGATCGCATCCAGCAGTTTCGCCTTTGAATTCTTCAGGCCCGAATGGGCATTGATCAGCATCAGCAGTTTCATATCTCTATTCTAATTGTTTTGAGATTATTATACAATGAACGTATGTGTGAACTGAGCGTTGGGGCGATCATCTATACGATGGATCGGGAAACGATGAAATTTCTGGTGATCAGGGACTTCCATGGCAACTACGGATTCCCCAAGGGACATACGGAAAAAGACGAGACCCTGGAAGAGACCGCTTTGCGGGAGATCCGGGAAGAAGTCGGTCTAAAGGTCTGTCTGGATACTTCGTTTGAAGAGGAACTGAACTACATCATGCCGAACGGGATCGCCAAACGAAGCATCTATTTTCTGGCATACTATCAGGATCAGATTCCAGTCAGGCAGGAAGAAGAAGTCGCGGAGATCCATCTTGCAGAATATGAAGATGCTTTGCAGCTTCTCACGTTCGCGAATATGAAAGAGGCCCTGATCAAGGCCAAGAGGTATATCGATGAAAAACAGTAATTTCTTACAGGCAGCCAAGTTCACCCTGTTCTCCTTATCCGCCGGCATCATCCAGATCGGGACGTTCGCGATCTTCAACGATGTCCTGAAATGGAAATGGTGGCCCGCCTATCTGCTGTCACTGGTTTTATCGGTCCTGTGGAACTTTACCCTGAACCGCAAGTTCACTTTCCAGTCGGCTTCCAATGTGCCGGTCGCCATGTTCAAGGTATTCCTGTTCTACCTCGTTTTTACGCCCCTGACGACGCTTTCAGGCAATTACCTGACATCTGCCCTGCATTGGAACGATTATCTCGTCACAGGCCTGAATATGGCCCTGAATCTGATTACAGAGTTCTTCTATGACAAATATATCGTCTTCACCGACGCGTTAAAGAAAGAATAGGAAAAACACAATAAAAGCCTTGACTCATCAGATCTATCAAGGCTTTTTTGTTTGTTTTATCAATCCGAGATATCCGCATCCAGGATGATCCCGAAGCGATACTGCGGATACTTCTTCTGCAGCTTTTCTCTGATCTCTTCGACACGCTTTCCGGGTCTTCTTCATCGAAACTGAAGACCAGATCGAAGGTGACCAGTTTATTGATCTCATCGACATAGAAGCCATGCATCTGCAGAATGTTTTCATACTGGCCAAGGATCTCGTTGATGCCCTTGCGGATCGACCGGTATTCCTTCGTATCGTTGGAAGCGTAGATCCCCAGGGTCATGACGATGCCGTAGCGTTCATAGATGTCCACTTCGATCCGGCGGGTCAGCAGGTGGATGTCTCTTGCCTTGAGTCTGTCATCCAGCTGGATGTGAGCTGTGCCAATGATTTTGTTCGGGCCGTAATTATGCAGCGCCATATCATAGACGCCCTGGACTTCCGGACAGCTGTGGATCGTCTTCTTGATCTCCCTGGTGAGTTCGCTGTCGGTCCTGACGCCGATCATGTCGTCGACCGTATCCTTCAGGATCTCGATCGCCGTCTTGATGATCATGACAGAAATGATCAGACCTAACGGGCCTTCCAGAGAAATCCGGGCAAAATAGCTGACCAGCGCTCCGACAAAAGTCGAAAGCGACAGGAACGAATCGCTGATCGCATCCGTTCCGCTGGCGATCAGGCTGCCGGAATTGTAAGATTCTCCCTGTCTGCGGACATACTTGCCGAAGAAGAATTTCACAAATACGGCAACGATGATGATCAGCAGGGATACCGGCGAGTAATCCGCCAGGGTCGGATGGATCAGCTTTTCAAAGGATTCTTTGAAGGAGGTGATGCCTGCCAGCAGGACGATGACGGCGATGATGACCGAAGAAAAGTATTCGATCCTTCCGTATCCGAACGGATGTTTCTTGTCCGGACGTTTCTCCGAGAGCTTCGTACCGATGATCGTGATGATCGAAGACAAGGCATCGCTCAGGTTGTTTACCGCGTCCAGAACGATCGACAGCGAATTCGCCAGGAAACCGACCGTTCCCTTGAACAGCACCAGGACCAGATTGACCAGGATCCCCTGTATGCTTATTTTTATGATCTGTGTATTCCTATCTGCCATGGAATTTCCTTTCAGATCGTCGAGAGATACTTGACTGCTTCGGTCGCGGCGACAGCGCCATCCGCGGTTGCGGTGACCAGCTGACGCAGTTCCTTGCTGCGGTTGTCTCCCGCCACATAGATGCCTGCCGTACGGGTATGGCAGTTCTCGGAAGCGACGATATAGCCGGCATCATCCAGATCGACCAGTTCGGCGAAGATCTCGTTCTGCGGGATCCTGCCGATGGCGATAAACAGGCCATCCGCTTGGATGGTACGGACATTGCCTTCATTGTCCGTGACTTCAATGCTTTCCAGTTTTTCGGTCGCGTTCAGTTTCGTGATCCGGCTGTTGAAAACGAATTCGACATTCGCTTTTTCTTTCAGCTTCTCGACGGTCGAACTTTCTCCGCGGAATGCATCGCGGCGATGAATCAGATAGACCTTCTCAGCCAGATCACTCAGATACAAAGCATCTTCCAGAGCCGTATTGCCTCCGCCGTTGACCGCAACGGTCTTCTTGCGATAGAAAAAGCCGTCGCAAGTCGCACAGTAAGATACGCCTTTACCTACCAGTTCCTTTTCGTTTTCCAGTTCCAGCTTGCGGTTCTGGGAACCCGTCGCCAGAATGACGGCTTTTGCTTCATAACTATTCTTATCGGTCGTTACTTCTTTGACTGTTTCATTTACACGGATGCCGTTCACTTTTTCAAAAACGATTTCCGCGCCCAGTTCCTTTGCCTGTTCGTAGAGCTTGGTGGCGAATTCGAAACCGGAAATATGGGCGGCTGCCGGATAGTTCTCGATATCCGGGGTGTTGATGATCTGCCCGCCATAGCTTGCTTCCTCGAGTACCAGAACGGTTTTGGATGCCCTGCGGGCATAGATCGCTGCCGTCAGACCGGCCGTTCCGGCACCGACAATGATGATATCGTACATTGTTACCTCCTATGATCTGCCTTTGATTCAACAATTCTGCCTGGCCAGTTCTTTTTCTACGTTAGCCAAAGCTTTACCAATGAGAGCGTACAAAGCTGCTGCTTCCTCTTCGCTCAGATCCAGGCACTTGCCCATCTGTTCCGGGATCCGCAGAGCTTTCTCTCGCAACGCTTCCCCTTTTTCCGTGATGACGACATCGAGATTGCGTTCATCCTCCTGATTGCGGGAGCGCTTCAGATAGCCTTTCTGTTCCAGTTTCTTCAGCAAAGGCGTCAGCGTGCTGGGATCCAGAAGCAAGGTCCTGCTTATCTCTTTGACATTGCTCTGCTTCTTTTCCCAGAAATACATCATGACGATATACTGCGTATATGTCAGATCCACTTCTTTCAGTAAAGGCGTATAACGCCGGATGATCTCTTTGGAGCACAGGTAGATCGGAAAACACAGCTGATTGCTTAAAGCCAAAGGATCATATCCCATGATCAGTTCTCCTCTAAAAGCGCAACCAGATCTGCTTCGAAGTCGGTCGGAACGAAGGTCGGATCGAAACGCTTGACAGCATCGCCGTTCTTGTTGACCAGGAACTTGGTGAAATTCCAGACGATATCGCCCTTTTCTTTGCAGGTCTCGCTGATCTTGGAGATCATCTTCATGGCCGCTTTATTCTTCATGCCGTGGACTTCCTCGGTCGGTTGCTGCTGCTTCAGGATCTTGTAGATCTCGCTGGCATTCTCGCCGTTGACATCGATCTTGGAGAACTGGTCGAAGGTCGTATTGTATTTGGACGTGCAGAACGCATGGATCTCGTCATCCGTTCCCGGCGCCTGATGGCCGAACTGGTCACAAGGGAAATCCAGGATCTCGAAACCCTGATCATGATACTTCTGATAAAGGGTCTCCAGAGCTTCGTACTGCGGAGTAAAACCGCAACCGGTCGCCGTATTGACGACCAAAGATACCTTGCCCTTCAAGGCGCTCAGATCGCATTCTTCGCCATTTCTCATCTTGGCTTTCAAATCATAGATATTCATGTGTGTACCTCCTATTTATTTTGTATACAAATTAATTGTATACGAATTATTTGTTTCCGGCAACCGGGATGACTGAAATGAAAACTATCCGTTTCCGGATAGTTCTTTTTTCTATAGTTCCGCAAGCATCTGTCCCGGATTATCGGCCGCTTTGACCTTGCCGAAGGCTTTCAGGATCTTCCCTTCTTCGTCGATCAGATAGGTCGTCCGGACGATGCCCATGTATTTCTTGCCGTAGTTGCTTTTCTCCTGCCAGACATCATAGGCTTTGATGACCTCCAGCCCTTCATCGGAAAGCAGACGGAACGGCAGGCCATACTTCTCTTCGAATTTCTTGTGGGAGGCGACGCTGTCTTTCGATACGCCCAGGACGACAGCTCCCTTTTCTCTGAACTGGGGATACAGGTCCCCGAAGCTGCATGCCTGTTTCGTGCAGCCGCTGGTCATATCCTTGGGGTAGAAATACAGGACGATCTTCTGTCCCCTGTAATCTTTCAAGGTGACTGGTTTCCCGTCCTGATCCGGCAGCGTGAAATCAGGCGCTTTCTTGCCGATTTCCAGCATCAGAAGATTCCCTGTTCGTACATCGCCGTCGCGACTTTCTTGAAACCGGCGATATTGGCTCCGGCGATCAGGTCGTAGCCCAAACCGTATTCCTGAGCCGCTTCCAGAGAAGAACGGTAGATGTTGACCATCATATGCTGCAGACGCTGATCGACTTCATCCTCGGTCCAGACCAGACGCTCCGAGTTCTGCGACATTTCCAGCGCCGATACACCGACGCCGCCCGCATTGACCGCCTTGGAAGGAGCGATGATGACGCCGTTCTGTCTAAGATAGTCGATCGCTTCGTTGGTCGTCGGCATGTTCGAGACTTCGATATAATAGCGGACGCCTGCCTCGACGATCTTCTTTGCTTCCTCGATGCCCACTTCGTTCTGCGTCGCGCATGGCATATAGATATCGACATCCTTGACGCCCCAGAATTTGCCCTGATGGCATTCGCAGCCGAATTTCTCGGCATATTCCGTCAGATCGATCTGGTTCCTGCGGCGCAGATCAAGGACATAGTTCAGTTTCTCATCGGTCACGATACCCTCTTCGTCATGGATGTAGCAGGTTGGGGAAGACATGTACGTGACTTTGCCGCCAAGCTGGCTGGCTTTCTTCATGACGCCCCAGGCGACATTTCCGAAACCGGTGACGGCGATCTTCTTGCCGCGGATCGTATCGCCCTGCTGTCTCAGGACTTCATTGAGATAATAGATCGCGCCATAGCCGGTCGCTTCCGGACGGATCAGGGAACCGCCATAGCTCAGGCCTTTGCCGGTCAGGACGCCATTTTCCCAGACGCCCTTGAGACGGCGGTACTGTCCGAACAGATAGCCGATTTCTCTTCCGCCGACGCCCATGTCGCCTGCCGGAACATCGATGTCCGGTCCGATATAGCGATACAGGGCCGTCATATAGCTCTGACAGAAACGCATCATTTCCGCATCGGACTTGCCTGTCGGATCGAAGTCCGCACCGCCCTTGCCTCCGCCGATCGGCAGACCGGTCAGACTGTTCTTGAAGGTCTGCTCGAAGCCAAGGAACTTGATGATGCTTTCGTTGACATTCTTCTGGAAACGCAGGCCGCCTTTGTATGGGCCGATCGCGCCATTGAACTGGCAGCGGTAACCCACATTGGTATGGGCCTGACCGTTGTCGTCGGTCCAGACGACTCTGAACTTGAATAAACGTTCCGGTTCGATGATCCGATTCAGCAGATCGACCTTCCGGTATTCCGGATGGGCATCGATGACCGGCGAGATCGAACCTAAAACTTCCTGTACCGACTGCACGAATTCAGGCTGATTGCTGTACTTCGCGCGGGCACTGTCTATTACTTCCTGTACATATTCATTCATTATGCTTTCCTTCTTGTTCTTTCTAGTTTCATTATAACAAATGTTAGAATGAATAAAGAGGTAAAAGAAGATGGATGAAATAAAAATCAGGATTATTATGGAAAACGGCAAAGAGATCGTTGCCGAACTGTACCCGGAAACAGCACCAAAGACAGTCGAGAACTTCGTGAAGCTGGTAAAGGAGCATTTCTACGACGGGATCATTTTCCACCGGGTCATCAAAGGTTTCATGATCCAGGGAGGCGATCCGACCGGTACCGGCATGTCCGGATCGAAGGAAACGATCGTCGGCGAGTTTGCGTCGAACGGTTTTGCGAATGACTTGAAACACGAACGGGGCGTCCTGTCGATGGCCAGGACGATGGATCCGAATTCGGCTTCTTCGCAGTTCTTCATCATGCATCAGGATGCGCCGCATCTC
>JAEEGI010015760.1_pt1 | contig 15692 bp, 8 predicted proteins | sample 8958751 | NCBI WGS metagenome assembly JAEEGI01 (sample SAMN16246545, study PRJNA631951) | gut metagenome | biome: gut microbiome; feature: rumen; material: KS-attached | host: Bos | place: Iran: Karaj | collected 2018-10
TGGGGATTGGGGATTGGGCCCAATCCCCAATCCCCAATCCCCAATCCCCATTTTATTTTAATCATTATTTGATTATATATATTCTATAATTTAAAAAATTAAAACTTATAATTTTTAAATTTCTCTTGGTTTAAATTGAATAAAAGATCATAAAAATACTAAGATATTTTTTTCTTGTTTATCTTTTGAACTTAGAATAACAATTGAATAATTAATTCTTTTTATGATTTGGGAATTAAAGAGAAAATATAATTAAAAAAAAATTTAAAAATTAATAAAAAATAAATGCAATATATTGACAAAATGTTTGGGAACATAGACAATGAAAGAAAAAGGATCTTTCACAGCCCAGAATCAATTAATAATATTTCAAAAAATGAAAAAAAATCATCAATGAGAAAAAAGATAAGTTTTCAAAAAATAGATAATGAATTGAATATTTCTCGTTATTCTATTGAAAATGAAAATATAAATAAAAATAAAAATAATAAAGATAATATCTTTTATGAAGAATTTATGAAAAAAATAAAAGAAGATTCAAAAGAAATAGGAAGCCCAACAAGAGTTAATAGAAAAAATAAACACATTCAAATGAAACCAGGATTAATAAAAAAAGAAAAGTCTCAAAAACATATTGTAGAAAAGAAAAAAGATATTTTAAAAAATAATAATAGTTTAATGTTTCAAGAAGGAGAAAATGAAGAAATGTATTTAAGTCCTAAACATAAAACTAAAGTTAATAGAAAAATTAATTTCATTGAAGCACATAATATGAAACAAAGAAACTCAAAGACTTCATTAAATAATAATTTTTTTCAATCTCAAAATTTAATAAATTTAATTAATGAAAAATCTTCTGTTCAAAATACAATTTTCAGTAAAAAAAATATGGGTTCAATTAATGAAAATGAAATTCAAAATTCAGTTCAATTAAATATTTTAAATAATTTTAAAAAATTTAAAATTCTTGAAATTGAAAATTCAATATCATTTATACAAACAGCTAAAAAAGATGTTAATTTTTCAAATGTGAAAAAATTAAATTTAAATTTAAATAAAAATAATTATAATACAGATAATAAAAGCACAATTAATGTAAATCAAGAATTTATTTATCCATCATCAAAACATACATTGGAAAAGAAGAAAAACTCAATTTTATGTTGTATATAATAATAATATTTCTAATTGAATTAATAATTTTTGTTTAAATAACAAAAAAAAGAATAATATATATATTTTATATAATAAATTTAGTGGTATAATTACTAAAAAATAATGGTTTATAAAAAACTGTTTAAAAAAGTAGAATTTCTTAAAATTATTGTACTGATGAATTAAAAAATTAAAAAATTTAAAAAACCATACTATTTAATATATATTTATAACATTCCTTTTAAGAGGACTTAACTTCCTTTTAGGAATAACTTTATTTTCAGGTCCATCTCTTATATTTGCATTTGATATTTCTAAAAATGGATAATTTCCATTATTTTCATAATTTCTATTTCGATGTCCCATATAATTATAATTATATTTATTTCTATCATATTTATTATATTTTTTATATTTTATTACAGGTTTTAAGTAAGGAGCATAAATTTTATAAAGTTCATCTAAATGATTTTTATTTTTTTTATGATTTAATTTTCTATGATTATTTTGTATATTTCTATTTGGACTTAAATTCAATTGAGGTAATTCATTTGAAATTTCATTTTGACCTCTATTACTATTAATATTATTATTATAAAGATAATTATTATTTCCTTTTCTTGATTTAGAAGAATCTTGTCTTATATTTAAATATATATGACTAATTGAATTATCATTTTCTTTTAAGTTTGCATATCTTTGTGATTGTATTTCATTAATATCTTTTTCTAATCTCTTTTCTCCAATTTTCTCAACTTTCCCAGGTACACTTTTAAGAGGAGGAATAGGAGGAATTTTTGTTTCTAACTCCTTCCTATTAGTATAACTTCTATAATTTTTAATATTAATCTTTGAATTAGAATTACCAATATTTTTAACATAATTAGGTTTAGGTAATTTATCAGATAAAAACAGCAAATTTTTAGGAATTTTAATAGTCCTTAATAGTAATTGATCACAATTTTCATCAATAGTATTCCCATTAAAAGAATTAAAATACTCAATTCTTTTTTTAACAATAGCATTTTTTAATATCCTATCACAACTAGGTCTATTTTCAGAATTAACTTGTAATAATAATTTAACAATACTAAAAAGATCATCAGAAAATCTTTCAGGAATTTTATTAATTTGTCCTTTAATAACTTTATGAAATAAACCTTCCATATTTTCAGCTCTAAAAGGAGGTTTTAAAGTAATCATTTCATATAAAACACAACCTAAACTCCAAATATCACTTTTATTATCATATGGTTGATCTTTCCAAACTTCTGGACTTGCATAATATGGAGTTCCAGTTTGTGTATAACCTAAACCTCTTCTTGCCACTTTTGATACGTTTAAATCACCTAATTTTACTGTTCCATCACTACATAAAAATACATTTGCACTTTTTAAATCTCTATGTAATATTTTTAAATCATGTAAGGCTTTTAAACCTTTTACTAATTGAATAAATATTTTCCATATTTCACTTTCTTCAAAAAATTTTGCTGTTTTTTTATGTTCGATTATTCTTTGGTATAAATCACCTTTATCTGCATATTCCATTACTATTCCTAATGTAGAATCTTTTTCATCAAAAAATGCTTCTTTGTAACTTATTACATAATTACTCTTTACACTTGCTAATATACGAACTTCATTTAATGCATTTGATTTTTCTTTATCTGAAAGATTCAATAATTTTACTTTTTTTAATGCATATATATTATTATCTATTAAACGCTTTACTTTATATACAGTGGAATATGCACCTTCACCTAGTTTTTGTAATATTTGAAAATCATTCATTTTATTTATGGTTTTTATTTTGTTATTTATTTTTTTTATTTATTTATTTAATATTTTATGAAATGTAATATTAAATATATATTCTTTTAAGGAAATATAAATTTTATATTAACTTTTAATAAATCAGAAACATTTTTCTTTCTTTTTAAAAAATAAACAAAACATATTTTATAAATTTAAATCATGTTTTATTTACATAAAAATACTTAATTAATTAATTATACTTTTATTATTCAAACACCAATAAATAAAATGTTATTTAATCATAATTTCATAATCCAACAAAACCAAAATCTATCTTATAAAACTAATTAAACAAATATAATTCTAATTACATATATTTTAATAAAATGAAAAGAATTAATTTGCTACTTTAGCAAATTCATTATGATAATGATTTAATAATTTAATAAACTGTTCTCTTTTTTCATGATTATTTTCATTCATAAATATATAAGTGTTTTTTTCAGTAATTATAATTTCTTCATCATCATTAAGATTTTCTTTTATTTCTTCTCCATTTATAATTTTTTTTGCTTCTTCTAAAAACAATTCTAATTTCAAATGCTTTTGATTAGATTTCCTTAAATCATTATCCTGAGAAATTAAAGATAAATAATATGCTAAAATTATTAACTCATTATCATTTGTTGAATCATAAAAAGGAATAATAGGTATTCCATTATTTAAATGATAAGCAAATGATAAAACTGAATTATCTACAATTATCATATCTTTCAAATTATAATATTTTGTTAAAATATCTAAGTCTTTTACATAAAAATTCTTTCCTTCAATTTTTGTTGGAACACAATTATTTCTATAAAGTCTATTTTTAAAATATTTATTTTCAGGATCAATCTCTTTAAGAATAGGATCAGTATATGATGAATGACTTGCAGTAAATATTACAATATTATATTTTTCTTTTATTATATCTAAAGCTTCTATTAAATTTGGTCTTATATTAATTCCAACTTTGATTACTTTTTTAGAAGGTAATGTAACTGTTATTATTTTATCACATTTTTTACTATTTATTTCATCATTTTTAATTTCTCCCACACAATGAATTAATGTTTCATCTAAATCTAATAAAGCTATTCTTTTATTCATATCTTTATTTGATATATTTAATTTCACATATTGAGAATCTTTTATTTTTGGTTTTGTTCCTAATTGTGAAATATGTTCAAAGCATATTTCAGTATATTCATAAAAATCATTTATATTTTCAGTGTTATTTATATTTGAAGTTATACTTTCTAAATTATTCATTAGTTTTGAACAATCAATTGAATTATTTCTTTTTATAATTTCCCTCTTTTTAACATTATTTTTGATTGAACCTATTATTTTATTATATAATATATCATAATTTTCAGAAAATAAAGCTAAACTTTGATGTTTATTTTGATTTCTTTTAAAATTTTTATTTTCTTCACATTCTGTTTCTTCTTCTTCAATTTCTTCTAGTAAATTATTTGAACTATCAGAATCATTATCAGATACACTTATAATTTCTTTTTCTACAGATTTTGACTTTTGAAAAAAACCAGTATTGGTTCTATTTATATGTATATCATTTGGAGTGAATGATAATGCTTTTTTTTTACCATTAGAAGAAGAAAAACCAATATTTCTATTTAGTTTATTATTCGAAGGATAAAAAATTGAATTTTCAACTTCATTTAACATTATATTATAGAATATTAAAAAATAATTATCTTTAATTATATATAATTCTTTGATTCATTAATTTAATTTAAAATAATTAATCAAAATTTAGTGAATATAAAATATAAACATGATTACGCTTTTGATTTAAATGAAATTCTAAATAAAAAATAAAACAAAAATGAATTATCTCAAATAGAGGAAGCACAAAATCAAGAAATTATATAATAAGAATAAAAATCTTTTTTAGAATCATCAAGTTCAAATAGTGAAAATTCAAAAGATAAAAAAGAAAAGAAGTTTAAATTTTTATTTCTAATTCATATTTAATAGTTTAAATTGTTCTTCTCTTCTTAATATTTCAAAACTTAATTGAAAATTATTATTTTTTTTGATGTCTTTATTTACGGTGAAGAATAACTAATTTTTTGATTTAAAGAAAGAATTATTCCTTGAATTTCATAATCATAAATTTATGATTTGTTATTAAATAAAAAATCCTAATTTCTTCTTTTAACATTTTAATATCCATAAATTTAAATTAATTATTTTTTAATAAAAACACTGAAAACAAAATTCAAAAAAACAAAAGTATTTTCTTGTTTTTAAATCATCTAATTCTTTTTTATTTTTAATTTGTAAATTTTTTTATTCAATTAAAAGATTTTTCTAATTTTTCCTGGTCTCAATTATTTTGAAAGTATATTAATATTTTTGTTTAAATATTCTAATTTTTTTAACTCATTAAATTTAAAATCATAATATTGAAAAAAAAATAAAGATTTATTATTAAAATCCATTTTTAAATAGTCATAATAAATTTAATTATTTATATATAATATTCATTAATGTTATTTCTTCCTTATTGTCTCATATTTTTTCATCAACAAGTTTTTTCTTATTTTTTACTTCATTTTCAAAGGAATTTAACCAATGAACTTTCCCCAGACAATCTCATGGAAAATTTATTCAGAAATTCAATTTTAACAAATTTTTTTATTGGAACCCCAAAACAAGAAATTAAGATGTCAATTAAACTCCAAAATAATTTATTATATGTATTTACTTCTGAATTAACTTCTAAAACTTTTTCCCCAATAAAATCAAAATCTTTTTTTCAAAAAACTAACTTTTCAAATATGCTATCAGATGATAATAATAATTCATTTTTATCAACAGATATAATTTCATTGAGTAATAATAAAAAAAATAATTTTAACTTTTTATTAATTAAAAATTATACTAAATTTGAAAATATAGAAGGAGGAATTTTAGGTTTGAATATAAACACAAATGAAAAAATTAAAGATATTAACTTTATAAATCAATTAAAAAAACTGAATTTAATTTCTTCTTATTCCTTTTCAATTAAATTTAAAAATGAAAATGAAGGTGATTTAATAATAGGAAAAAGACCAGATGAATATGATAATAAGTATCAATATAATTATTTTCACTCTACTAATCTTCCTTTAAATAATAATGAATTAGATTGGGGATTATTTTTCGATAAAATTGAATATAATGAAGAAAATTTAAATGAAGGAAATAAATATTTTTCTTATTTTGAACCTGAATTAGGAGTTATTGTCTCAAATTTTGATTTTAAAATCTTAATAGAAAAACTATTTTTCAATAAATATGTTAAAGAAAAAAAATGCTTTTTTAAAAGATTTGAAGGTGATATTAAATATACAGGATATAAATATTATTATTGTAATGAAGATGTAGATATTTCAACAATGAATAATTTAACTTTTTATAGTAAAGAATTGAATTTTACATTTATCTTAACTTATAAAGATTTATTTTATAATTTTCAAGGAAATAATTATTATTTAGTTGTTTTTCCTTGGTATAGTGGTCTTCATTGGAGATTAGGTTTACCTTTTTTTAAAAAATATCAATTAGTTTTTGATACTGATAAAAAAATGATTGGAATATATGAAAAAATTTTAGATAAGAATTATTTTTTACTCATATCCTGGAAAAATAATTTAATTATTTTTCTATCTGCAATCATTATATTTTTAATATTTTATATATATAAAAATTTTGTTAATAAACCAAGAAAAATGAGAGCTAATGAATTGAAAGATAATTATGAATATATTCCTGAATTAATTGATTATAAACTTTGTTAAATATATTATTTTTAAATTTATTATTTTATTTTTTTATTTTTGAAAAATATTGAAATGTAATAATTTTCATAGTAATTAAAATTATTATTAAGACTTTAATTTTTAAAACTAATTCAATATTGAATTTTATTTTATCCTTGATTAGAAAATAAATATGTGTAATAATTAATTATAAAATAATATTTAATTAAGTATTTGATATTAGATAAAAATACATATTTTCATTTATATCATATTTAAATATATTAAATTAAAAAATTAATTTTTAAATTTTAACAAATATTTTGAAAATTAAAAAAAAAATGAATGGACAAATAAATTATTCAAATAGAAAATCCACAAAAGATAAAAGAAATTTAACCCCAATAAAGAAGAATATTAATTCAAATAGAAATAATAATAATAATCCATTGAAAAGGAATTTCACAAATATAAATAATCAAAATAATAATAATCTCACAAGACGTTTTTCATTTGGAGGATTAAAAGTGAAAATAAATAAAAATACTCAAAATATAAGTAAAGATAAAATAAGAAATAATTCTCAAATTAAAAAAATGAAAAGAGAACTATCAGCAAACATTAGAAATGATATTAAAACAAAAAAATTATTTTATAACATTCCTTCAAGATTAATTACTTTAGAAAATTCATCAGATCGAAGTTCAGATAATATATCAAATTTAAGGAAAATAGATTATTCTCCTTTATTAAGAAAAACAAATTCTTTAAATCAAATAAAAAAAAATTATAAAAAAGTAAAAAAAAATATTCCAATAGTAAGTATAGATTTATCAAATAAAGTGAATAAAAGTAATATAAAAACTCAGAAAAATAATTTGAATAATCCTAATTTATTACTTAAATCCAGAATGTTAAATAGAAATATAAATTCAGAGAATTCAAAAAGACAAAGTAAATTAAAATTATATCAAGAATATTTTTATTCTGAAAATCCTAATAAAAACTATAGAGAAAAAATGGAAGATTTTCATTCAATAATTCCTCAATTAAATAAAAATATAAATTACTCATATTTTTCTATATATGATGGTCATAGTGGAGATCAAGTCGCAATTTTTTGTAAGAATAATTTACATAAAATATTATTAAAAAATTTAATATCTTCAAAATATAAAATTGAAAATTCTTTAATAAATTCATTTGAACAAATTGATAAAGAAATAAAAAAACAAAATTATAATAATCAAGTTGGTTCAACAGCAACAGTGATATTAATATATGAAGAAAATATAAATTTAAAACAAGAAAAATATATTGCTTGTGCTAATGTTGGAGATAGTAAAAGTTATATTATAACTGAAGATTCAATTAAAAAAATTTCAAAGGATCATAATTGTAATAATAAAAATGAAATTGAAAGAATAAAAAAAAAAGGAGGTATAATATTTAATAAAAGAGTTTTTGGAACTTTAATGTTAACTAGATCTATTGGTGATAGAGAAATGAAAGATTATGGTATTTGTCCTACTCCTTCTGTGAATATAATTAAAATTTTAGATAATTTTAAATTTTGTGTTATTGCTTCTGATGGAGTTTGGGATGTTATTTCAGAAGAAGAATTATTCTGTATTTTTAAAGAAAATTTATCTTGTCAAGAATTAAGTAAAAAAATTATTGATATTAGTCTAGAAAAAAATTCTATGGATAATTTAAGCTGTATCGTTATTAAATTTTGAAATTAGAAATTTTTATAATAATTAATTTTTTTACATTAAATAATTAATTTTTATATTCATTCTTATTTAGACTTTTAATAACATGAAAATTATAAATTTTAATTTCAAATTATAAACTTAAAAACTTTTATTATAAAGAATATTTACATAACAAAATTTAATATTGTATAAAAATAATATAACTTAAAGAAGAAAGAAAAATTTTTATTAAATTTTTTTCAACAAAAAAAGATTAAAAGGAGAAAAATATTTATCTAAACAAAAATGTAAAAAACTATTTATTCTTCATCAGAAAGTAATTTTTTTTCTTCATTATCAACATTAATAATAATTTCTTTTTCTTCATCAAATTCCTTATCTTTACATTCAGGAACAGGAATAAATTTACAGAAGAAGCTAACAATGAAAGTTAAAGAACTCATTAAGAAACACATACCCCATTGTTGGATAGTTAAACCTCCTTTAGAACAATGAAAAGCATTTCTTCCAAATTCAACTAAAAGACCTTGAAGAACCATTTCACAAGCAGTGATTAAAATAAATAACCAACATCTATGAATTCTACTGAAAATATTAATTTGGTCATTAATAACTCTACAATTAATTTGATTGAATAAAGTATAGAAAACAAAAGTATTAAATATAATAGTCATATGAGAAGTACTTCCTAAATTACTAATATATTCATTAAAAGCAACACTGAGATCTTGTCTTTGAGCATAATTACCACAATTCATTGAATTTGCATTATCAATTAATTTAACATTACTATACCATTTACTTTGAATACCATAAATTATATGATTAAGTTCACTAACTTGACCTGGTAAAGTACCATAACATTTCATTATTGTAATGTTTTCAGCTAATCTTGTTTTATCTTGTTCAAAAATAAATTTAGGTCCTATTAAATAAACAATAAGTAAAAGGGCTAATTGGAATAAACTTTGAATTGATATATGTTTCCACATTCTAGCATTTATTATAAATTCATTTTTCTTTGTTGGTTCTCTTTGAAGTAAATCTACATAAGGAGGTTCAGTTGCTAAAGCCAAACTACCTAAAGAATCCATAATTAAATTAACCCAAAGCATTTGAACAGAAGTTAAAGGAGTTTCATTACCAATACAACCACATATAAATACTAATAAACAAGCACAGAAATTGACAGTTAATTGGAATTGTAAGAATTTCCTAATATTATCATAAATATTTCTTCCATAAATAATAGCAACAACAATAGAAGTAAAGTTATTATCTAAAATAACAATATCACTAGCTTCTTTTGCAATATCAGTACCTGCAAACATAGCAAAACCAACATCACTTTTACTTAAAGCAGGAGCATCATTAGTTCCATCTCCAGTAACAGCAACTACTTTTTCTAAAGATTTTAATCCAAGAACTAAAGCATATTTATGAATAGGTTGTGAACGAGCAAGAACTCTTAAATTTTTAGTTAATTTAATAAAGTTACTCATATTTGCAACAATATCTTTTTTAATTTCTTTTTTTTCACTTTTTGTTCTTTTTGCTATTTCTTCTGCTTCTGCTTCAGTCTTTGGACATTTACATAAATTACTATCTTTATGACATACTTCACATATTAATCCTCCTATTGCTGCATAGAATGATGGACCTGTCATTGATTTAGGTTTATTTTGTAATAATTCTTCAATATGTTCTTCTCTTTTATTTTCATCGTTAATTTCTTCTGGATTAATTTCAATATCCGTTTCTTTTAAATATCTTAAATCTACATCATTTCCTAATATATTACAATCTTTTGCTATTGCAGTTGCTGTTATTATATTATCTCCTGTTACCATTATTACATTTACTTGAGCTTCATGACATTTTAATACTGCTTCTTTTACTCCATCACGCAATGAATCTCTCATACCAAAAACTGCAATGAAAGTTAAATTTGTTTGATCAATACTTTTATTATTTAAATCTAATTGTTCACAATTATTATATTCATTTTCACTAATGTCCTTATAACATATATATAATGAACGTAATTTATCACGATTAAAATCATTTATTTGGTTCATAATTTTATTTTCTATTTTTTGTGTTATTTTTTCTACTTTTCCTTCTTCTGTTAAATATTTATCACAGTATGATAATGCATTTTCAGCACCTCCTTTAGTGAAAAGACGATATCCTGTTGGGAAAGATTCGTGTTTAATGAATGTTGTCATTCTTTTTCTTTGAGAATCAAATGGGAATTGCTTATAATTTGATGAAAGATATTTTTCTTTTTCTTCTGAAATAGGAGATTTCATTCTATATAAAAATTCAATAAATGCCGTATCTGTTTTATTCTTTGCTTCACATATTTCGTAATCTCCATTAATGTTAGGTTCTTCTAATTTTGTTATTGTACATTCAACATTAAGTGATATTGCAGTTCTTAATATATTAAAGTAATTTTCATTAAAAAATTCATTTGGATTTTCTCTAATTTTAACAATATCACTACCATTACTTTTAACATCATCTAATGCACCAACACTTAAAACTTCCAAGTTTTGTTTTAATTGAATAATTCTTTCACCTAATAATATTTCAAAAACATTCATTTCATTTTTAGTTAAAGTTCCAGTTTTATCAGTACAAATATAATTAGCACCTCCCATAGTTTCACAAGCATGCATTTTTCTAACTAAATTATTTTGATCCATTAATTTCTTAATAGAAAAAGCCAAACTTAAAGTAACAGCAAGAGGTAAACCTTCAGGAATAGCAACAGCAATAATAGCAACGCATAAAATAACTATATCTAATAAATCTTTAGCAATTAAAGTTTTAGGATCAGTTAAAATATTTTTATCAATTCCTTTTTCAATAGCAAGTTTATAATTTTTACTATCTTCAATATATTTAATAATAAATCTAATACCAAGAGCAACTAAAGTGACAAGAGCAGCACCCATTCCAAAATAAGAAATACTTTCAGCAATATCATCTAATTTAATTTCAAGTGGAGTTTTACTATCTTCTTGAGCATTATCAACAGTTCTTCTAATAATACCTTTTTGACTATGATCACCAACTGCAATAACTATTGCTTTTCCAGATCCTTCAACACAATTTGTTCCAGATAACATTAACATTGAATGAGGTTTTTTTCCACTTTCTTTTTCTTCAATACATTTATCATATATTTCCTTTTTAACAGTATCACTTTCACCAGTTAATGAACTTTCATCCATTTTAATTCCATTACCTTCAATTAATATCATATCAGCTGGTAAAATATCACCATAATTAACATATATAATATCTCCAACTAATAAATCATCAGATATTAAATCATTTGGAACACCATCTCTAATTACTTTATATTTAGTTTCTGAATTTTGAATATCATTCAATTCATGAAACTTTAATTCTTTTTTATAATCAGTTATACTTCCAACAAGAACAACAATAATAACTGCAATTATTATTGATACTCCATCAATCCAATCTGTTTTTGGATTATCTGATAAAGTTGTTCCTAATATTATTTGAACAATTGAAGCTACTATTAAAATTCTTATCATTAAATCTTCAAGAGCATTTAAAACAAAAGTACAAAAAGGAGGAACTTCTTCAACAAAAATTTTATTTGATCCAAAGCAATTTTCTCTATGTTCCGTTGATGTTATTCCTGTTTGAATTGATGTTTGTAATTTTTCCATTAATGCATTTATTCCTCCTAATTTTTGAATATAAGTTAAATCTTCACATGATGCTCCTCTTTCTTTATATAATGTCATTAATTGTTCTAATTCAGAAGCTGTTATTCCAAAGTGATTTAAAGTTGAACTTGTTTCTTCTGAACAAGAATATTTTTCCTCGTCATCGTCGTTTTTTTTTTGAGACATTATAGTTTTAAATATTTTATTGAGGTGATTTATTTTTTTGGTATTAAATATTAATTTTTTTTTGGGGAAAAAAAAAACGATAAGTTTTGATTTATTCTTTTTTAATTTAATTTTTTTTTTATTTTTTGTATTCTATTAATTTATGAATTCTTTTATTTTATTTGTAGTTAAGTGGACTAAAAGGAAATTTTAAGTTAATAGAGTATTAATTTTTGTTATTTTTTGTTTTATTTTTTATTATAAAGGTAAAAAAGAAAAATAAAATTTTTATCTCAATTATTTAACATCCATTCTGTTATTTATTTTAATTAGAAAATAAATATTAAGTGAATAATTTATTTCTAATTTTAATAATAATTTAATAAATTTTTATAAATTTGTTCTATAACCTCAAAAAATAAATTAAAAAATGATTAAATAAAATCTAAGAACATAAAGAAAATAAAGAGTAAATAAAACTCAAATAGTAATATTTTGATTATAAATATAAATATTCCATAAAAATTAATTAACAATAAATATATTTATTTTACTTTTCATCATTTAAATTAGTTGTTACTTTCATCAATATTTCATTTTTCATTTTTTTTATTTCTTTTCTAACATCATTATAAGAATTACTAGCAATTTTTTTTAAAATAGGAATTAAATCAATTAAAGCATTATCATTTTTATCATCACCCAGAAAACTTTTAATATATATTCCATTTTCTTTTTGAAGAGAATAACTTTGAGGTCTATTATCTAAAATTATTATCTTTGATAAATCTCTTCCTAATTTCGTTAAATCTTTTACAAAAGTATCATTTAATAATAAAGCATGTTGCCTATATAATCTTTTTTCAAAAAATATTTTATCTTTATCTATTAAATCTATTATAGGATCTGCATATTCTTGTTTTGCAGAAGTAAATAAAATTATTTCATATAATTTACTTATTTCTGATAAAAATTGATTTAATCCTGGTCTAGGAATAAATATTCTTTTATCTTTTTTATAACTTATTATTGTTTCATCTAAATCTAAAACTAAAGTAAATGCTTTCTTTTTGTCTTTTTTATTTTGTAAATAAGGTGTTTTATTTTTAATACTTTCTCTTATATTCTGAATTTTACTTTTTTGATTATTTTCTTTAAGAATATTATAATCTTTTGAAATGTTATTTTCATCCATGTAAATTTTCTTTTTAAAATATTCATTTAATGTACTTATATAAATTCTAGTACTTCTACTTAAATAAAACATTAATTCATTTCCATTAACAACTGTATTATTATTAGTATAAAGTCTTAAAATAGTTTTTAATAAAATTGAAATATTATTATTTCCAATTCTTAATGAATTTAAATGTTCATTTTTATTAATTTTATATTCTTTTTTTTTGTTTAAAATACTTTGTAACTTTTCAACCCATGTTCTTTTTTGAGCCATAATAGGTAAGATTGAAATAATATAATCACATACAATTAAGAAATTTTGATAAACACAATTAATTAATTTATTTAAAAGATTTAATGTTGATTGAGATACTTTTTGGTCTTTTAAAACTTGGTAAATAACAATAATAGATAAAAATTCTAAAACTGAATATTCATGAGAAATTACTTTATCATTATATTGATCATTTGGAAAAAAATCTTCAAAAACATTATAAAAAGAACAATAAGTATAAAAATTATACCATTCAATACAAAGAGCTTTTAATTGAGAAAGATGTTTAAAATTATCTATTATTTTTGAAAATTTTTCTTCTAAAACTATTAAATCTTCTATTTTTAACGTAGTAGTTGGACTATTATCTTTAATCATTACATCTTTTGAAAATGAATTATTACTATTTCTTGTTATGAAACTACTATTAGACTTTTTTAATTGACTTTTTTTAATTGGTTGATTCCTAAGGTCATTATTATTATTATTTAATAAAGTATTAGTTTTTTGATTTTGATAAGAATCTAATAAATTATTATCAGATTGAGTTAAAATTATTCTCTTTGTAATTATATTTTTCTTTTTACCATTACTTAAACTCATTGTATTAATTGAATGAAAATTCTCATTTCCAATTGTGTTTAAATATTCTCCATTATTATTATTATACATATCAAAAGAATTTTGAACAGTATCAAACATTTTTTTAGATTCATTATAATGTGAATTTTTATATATTGTATTAAGTCCATTATTATTATTCTCATGATTTATAGTATATAAATTATTTGTTTTTACTTTTATTAAATTATTTGCTATATTTGTTTTATGAATATTATTATGATTAATTGAATTTTTACTTTCTAAATTATTGTTTGATGCATGGTTAGTTTTTTCTCTTTCTTTTTCAAATTTTTTAACTGCACTATTAGTTTTATTATTAATTGCTAATATTTTATGAATTGTATGTTCATTACTCTTATTGTAATTTTCAGATAAAACTCTATTATGTGTGATTTCTTTTTTCTTTTCTGTTGAAGGTTTTAAAAAATTAGACATTATTTTTTTTGTTTTTTCTTTGTTTGGAGTTAAATCTTGATAAATTAAATCTGATTTGGTTTTAAGATGAACTTTAATTGCTTTTTTATTGTTTTCTATTGTTCTTTCAAATAAATTACTTTGAGATATTGCTTTTGAAACTACTTCTAATATTCCATTTTTATTTTTGTAAAGTGATGAGTCCATTTTTACTTTTTTTATGATTAAATAAATGATAGAAAATAATTGGAAAAAAAATATTTGATTTTTTATTATTTTTTTTTAATTAAAATTTTAAAATATTATAGAAATCCATAAAGCTTGGTATTAAATTTGTAATATAATAAGAATAAAATTTAAAAAATAAATATGAAGAATAAAATTAATTTATTAAACAAGAAAAAATTTATATTTTAATAAATAAAGCATTCAAAAAAAACTTATTAAATTATGGGGAAATAAAGTAACAATAAAATAATAATCTAAAAAGTAAAAATGAATATGGAAAATCTTTTCAAATGGAATAAGTAATTATAAAGGAATAAAATCAGAAATTACATTATCAAATAAAAATGAAAATAAAATAAAATCTGTATCAACTATATCAAACAATTAAAAAAAACATATCAAAAATGAAAAGCAATTATAAAAAGTTTCAATTTTTAAAAGGTGTGATGTTTAAAGGGATTTTCCTTCTTTTAATTATTCAAAAATATATTTTATATATCAATTTTTAAATATTCTATTTTTCCATATTTATTTAATAAAATAAATCAATTTTCCTTTTAATAATTTTCGGATGTAATATATAGTTTACACTTTAAAATAAATTTGTTTTTCATATTATTTATAAATAATAATTTGAAAAAATAAG
>JAEEGI010015761.1_pt1 | contig 15690 bp, 16 predicted proteins | sample 8958751 | NCBI WGS metagenome assembly JAEEGI01 (sample SAMN16246545, study PRJNA631951) | gut metagenome | biome: gut microbiome; feature: rumen; material: KS-attached | host: Bos | place: Iran: Karaj | collected 2018-10
CACCTTACCATGCTTGTTGATGGAGATGCTGTCGATGAACGGAGACTCGAGCGGGAAAATACGCTCAACACCGATATTGTCACTGATCTTGCGAACGGTGAAACGCTTCTTCTCACCCTCGCCGTTGATCTTAATCACCACACCACGGTACTGCTGGATACGCTCCTTGTTACCCTCCTTGATGCGGTATGCTACCGTGATTGTATCACCCGGGAAAAACTGCGGGTGCTGCTTGTTTGTAGCAAATGCTTGTTCTGCAACTTTAATCAAGTCCATTATTATATCATTTAATGTGTTAATAATCACTTCGCAATATACACAAGCCACTCTATTTCTTGTCAGAGATTACGAAAAGCGGCACAAAGGTAGTACAAATTCCTGAAACGACAAGCAGAAAAATGAACTTTTTTATTTAACCCATTAAAATCAGGCAATTAGTTACCTATTATCTGGTCAATCAGTGCAGTCAAGTCACTGATTCCAACATCCCCATCGCCATTGACATCGGCATTGTCGATATTGACACTCGCACCCATGCCTGTCAAGAGATAATCGATAAAGGCCGTCACGTCGTAAATATCGACTTGGCCATTATTGTCCACATCACCAGGAGTAACGACAAAGAAGGTATGGTGATCCAAGTGGTCGACACGTCTCCTGATCCAATCACTCAGGTATTCGAACTCCTCATAGAAGTTAATCTCCCGCCTAGCCAAGTCGGGGGATCCTGTCCAACGCTCGCGCTCGCGCTCCAAGGCTCCGCTCGACTCCAGCGCGTCAAAAATGGCGCGGTAACGGGCAATCAGGTTCTCTGGATCAAGCACAGTGTTGCGAAGCTCCCTGTATCGGCTGATTACACGATTTTTGAACTCGGGAAGTTCCATCAAGCGCATAAACAGGCGGTTATAGGGCAACATTGTGAAACGGCACTCCAGCAACTCCACCTCGGGTTGTATCTCTGGCGCCCTATAGAAACCATTACCGTCATACCAATGCTGGCCAACCGTCGCTTCAAGATCCCAAACGGCGAGCGTCAGTTTCTTGTCTATGGCGCTGTCATAACAGCCCCAAATAATGTTTTTGCTCGAGTTATCGATAGCGAAGAGCATATTGATGAACACATAATAGTCGGCCAGTACAGGAAGATCAAAATAATCTCCCACCTCACTGGCAAAGGTAGCATCATTGCTCCTTGAGACAAAACGGATAGCATCGTTCAGCAACGTGAAATTGGTGGGATTGACATCATCAATGTCGGGATACATCACGTCAAAACCACACCATTGTTCCATGGTATCAACGACAACGGAATCCTTGCGGAACAGCGTCTGGCGCGTAGCCACTTTGCCCTTCCACATCAGGCCGTGAAACTCGCTCAGCTCCTCGTCATATTTTTTAAGCTTCATCTGCTTGCGATCCAGGAACTCGGTCATGTCAAAGAAACCCATATAATCGCCATTGAGGAAGACCTCGACGTGCTCGCCACGAGAATAGTTGCGCGCATTAGGCTGTTTGTCAATGTAATAGGGCTTAGACTCAAAATCGGCCCACAACGAGTGAGCCGCCTTGTTACGGAATCGAAGCATATCAACGATGCCGGCATCCAAGCGCCAGTGGTTGTCTTTGCGCAGCCCAAAGAAAGAAACATCCATCTTCTCACCATTCTCGTCAACGAACTTGATGTGATAGTTATGCTTCTCGATCCAGTCATAGAGCGTCGTGCCTCCAGCCCACTTGATGCGGGCATGGTAGTCCACTGTCTCATGTGCATCGGGCAGCGTTACCTGCACACTTCCCTCCGAATAGATGTCGTTGAACTCACCCTCGAGGCAGACAATGGGCAGACAGGTAAAACGCAAGTTCGACCTGGTAAGGAATCCATTGTGCCGGAAATAGAACGAATAGGTAGTCTGGCCATCTATGTAGGCCAAGTCTGTTGTCGTCCTCACCTGCTTGCCATTGAGCATCACCATCGTCACAGAGTCATCCATAACGATAGGTTTGTTGTAGGGACCACCCAACTCTGAGCGGTCAACAGTTAGCAAATAGCTGTTTGTCAATCGGTCATAGGCCAAACGTTTCCCATCGATAGTCAGTTGGGCAAATGATGTGGCAAAACACACAAAAAGCGCCACAAGAGCCACTGAAAACTTTTTCATAATTTAAAACAATAACAATTTTACATATATTCCTTGATGTACAATTCACAAGAGGCGACCAACTGGTCATACCACTGCTGACCGAAACGCTCAATAAGCGGCTCGCGCAGGAATTGATACAAGCGAATGCCCTCACGGCGCCCAAGCACCTCGGCACACTTGCAAATTTTCCAGCGGTCAAAGTTTACAGCCTCATAGCCGGGATAACGCTTAACTCTCACGGGATAGAGGTAGCAAGAAATGGGCTTGCGCCACGAGATGCGGCCCTCACGGTAAGCTTTTTCGATGGCACACAGGCACATACCGCCACGCTCATAGGTAGTGAAAACGCAGTTGGCGCCTCCCACGAGTTGCGTTACCAATTCACCTTCAACGTCAACATAGGCAACGCCACGTTCAGAAATCTGCTGCTGGGCTTGCGGCAACAAGTCTTCCCAGACCTCGGGCAGTACCTTCTTGAGCTGCTGGTACTCTTCTTCGGTCAAAGGTGCACCAGAGTCGCCCTCGATGCAACAGGCGCCCAGACAGCTATCCAGGTCGCAGCAAAAGAAGCGCTCTACCAAATCCAGGCTCACCAATGTTCCGTCGATATCAAACATTTTTGACTATAAATTACTGGTTTGTGGACGTTGAATTATTCTTTCTCGACCAGGGCCGACAGGGCGTGTTCCAAGTCGGTGCTCGAAAGGTTGAGATACAGTTCGCCCTTGTGGGCATAAGAGATGCGACCCGTTTCCTCACTCACGATGATGGCAATGGCATCGGTGGCCTGGGCGATACCCTTGGCCGAGCGATGGCGCAGGCCCAAGTAACGCGGGATGCTGGTATCGTGCGACACGGGAAGGATGCAGCCGGCACTCATGATCTTGCTGCCGGCAATGATGAGAGCGCCATCATGCAGGGGGCTGTTCTTGAAGAAGATATTCTCAATTAAACGGGAATTGATGTCGGCATTGATGACATCGCCCGTGCGCTCATAGTCGGTCAACGGAATGGTCTGCTGAATGACAATGAGGGCACCCGTTTTGCTCTTAGCCATATTCATGCACGAATACACCACTGGCATAATCCATTTTTTCTCATCCTCGACCTCTCTACTGCTCTTGAACAATCTCCCAAGTACCTTGAGACCTCGTCTAGAGCCCAACTCGGTAAGGAACCGTTTGATTTCGTCTTGGAACAGAATTACAAGAATGAACAGGCCAATATCAATGAACTTGTCCATGAAGGTGCCGATGAGGCGCATATCCAGGATCTTGTACATCACCACCCAAGCAACGACAAATGCAAGCACACCCACAAAGATATCGAGCGAACCCGAACTTTTCATTATGCGGTACAAGTAGTAAAGCAGTGTCGCCACCAGCAGGATGTCAATCAGATCCTTGATACTGAATAGTGTAAAGATTGATGATGCCATTATCGTGTTGTTATTAATTCGTTTTAATGATTGCTTGACGAGCCAGCGAGACCAGTTTCACGGCCTCGACAGCTGCACGCACGTCGTGGACACGCAGGATGTGGGCTCCCCGCTCCAGAGCCAAGGTGTTGATAACCGTAGTCCCATTCAATGCATCGTCGGCACTGCAGTCCAGCGGAGTGTAAATCATGCGTTTGCGCGAGACGCCCACCAGCAGTGGGGCATCCAGAGCATGAAATGCATCCAGACGAGCCAGCAACTCATAATTTTGTTCAAGGGTTTTAGCAAACCCGAAGCCAGGGTCGGCTATGACGTCGGGAACACCCATCTGGCGCAACTGGTCGATACGGCGCGCCATACACTCGAGGACGTCGGCAGCGACATTGTCATAGTCGGTGAGCGAAGACATGGTCTCGGGAGTGCCGCGCATGTGCATGAGCACATAGGGAACATGCAGCCGGGCAACAGTCTCAAACATCGCCTCATCAAGCATTCCACCCGAGATGTCGTTAATGATGTCGACGCCCCACTCCTCTACACAACGCTGTGCCACGGCAGCGCGATAGGTGTCCACCGAAACGATAGATTCCGGGGCTTCGCGCCCAATCACAGCAAGTGCCCATTGCAGGCGTTCCATCTCACCTTGCGCATCAACCGATTGACTGCCAGGTCGCGTTGAACAAGCGCCCACATCAATCACATCCACTCCCTCGTCCAGCATTTGCCTGATGCGCCCGACCAATGACTGTTCGTCGGCCACACGGCTACCGCCATAGAACGAGTCGGGCGTGACATTAACGATGCCCATCACCCACGGACGGTCGATGGTCAACAACTTGCCACGCAAATTGAGGCTAAAGGTCTTGAACAGCTGCATCATTAGACAAAAGCCACGTTTAAACCTGCAAAATTACAACTATTCCCTCTCAAACCCAAGTCCTATGGGCAAAATTTTGACTCTCCCCGCAATATTAAAGTCGCAGAGAAGCCCTGAATCGGCCAGGAGGAAGGGTTACAGAATCACGCGGCGGGCGTCGACGGGTTCGTTGACAAAGACGCTGGCGAGTGGGGAGAAATGATCGGGATCCTCGGTCGTATAGTAATTGCAAGTACCGCCACGGCTGCAATGACGCTCAATCTCGGGGTGACGCCGCAGATAGTCAGCAAGACTGTCGGCAACAATGGGTCCCTGCTGGACGACTTGCACGTCGGCGGGCATATACTTGTTGATTTTATCAATCAGTAACGGGTAATGAGTGCAGCCCAGGATTACCGTATCGATGTCGGAACACTCGGCCAAGAGCAGCTGAATGTCCTTGTGCACAAAGTAGTCGGCACCGTCACCGTCACTCTCACGGTTCTCGACCAGTGGCACCCACATGGGGCAGGCATGGCCATGTACTTTATAACCGGGGTACATCCCCTCAATCTCAATGTTATAACTGCCACTAGCCACAGTGCCAGGAGTGCCGAAAACGCCAATGTGGCCCGTGCTGGTCAATTCGCCAACCTTCTCGACTGTGGGGCGAACAACGCCCAGCACACGGCGGTCGGGAGCGATTTTAGGCAAATCGCGTTGCTGTATGGTGCGCAAGGCCTCGGCCGATGCCGTGTTACACGCCAGGATAATGAGGTGACACCCCTTGGAAAACAGATGCTTGACGGCTTGCAGCGTGAACTCATAGACCAGTTCACGGGAGCGCGTGCCATAAGGGGCACGAGCATTGTCGCCAATGAACAGGTAGTCATATTGCGGCAACACACGTCTGATGTCACGCAGTATCGTCAGCCCACCAAAACCAGAGTCAAACACCCCGATTGGTGCCCGCTCAACATGCTTACTATTTTCCGTCATTACCATTCTTCATCAGTTTGATGCTGCAAAGATAATGAAGGAAAGTGAAATACCAAAATTTCGGCAATTCACATCGGCCATGTTTATCTCTCCATCGCCATTGATATAACACTTAGTATGATTTGCAATATCCGAATTATTGACAGCAAACCATCACCTAATTGTTTTTATCTTTTACCGAGAACAACAATCAACTTGGGGCCAACTGCGATAAGCAGATTGACCCCAAGTGGATTTACGGTTAAGCAGATTGTCTTATAATCAGCGATTTTTGGTTCTTAGCTGGAACGAGCGCAGGGTGTAGAGTTTGTCGCCGTCCGAGAAGCCAATGGAGAAGTCGGCAGTGCCGTCCTTGAGTTTCTTGGTGGCGATGACCTCGCTCTGGTAGCGCACAGCCTTGCCTGGAGCCAACTCCTTGACGATAGCGGTGGGCGACAGATAAATCTGCTTGGTGCCACTAACGGTGATTACCGGAGCGATGTCATAGACATAGTCGCGGCCCGTATTGCGCATGATAAACACCAACTTGGCGTGCTCATCGGCGTCGAGCGCACGATTATTGTTCTCGTCCACAAAGCGCAGTTCCTCAATCTCAATATTGGCAAACGGACTGTAGGCATTGTTCTGGCGGTAATCGTCACGCTCATATTCATAATAGTAGTCCGAGGAGCGGTAATTACCGTCATCGGTCTTAGGAGCGGTAGCAGCGGCGCCTATCATACCACCCACTGCCATGCCAACTACAGTGCCCATATCACTGCCACGCGGACCGTCAACAATGCCACCGATGGCCGAACCGAACATGCCGCCAAGTGAAGCGCCAGTGGTCACGCCGTAGAACTGGTGGAAGGATTGGCAACTGGACAACAACAGAGAAGTTGCCGTGAGGGCCATAAATAATGTCTTCTTCATTTTCTTGTCAATATTAAGAGTTTAAATGCTGCAGTATTAGCTTATTGCAAGAACTATGCCAAAAGTTCTTGAGCCTTCGCCGGCAGCATCACAGATAATCATCTGTGATTATTTCTTTTTGCGTAATTTGACAAAGTCACTGGGAGATAAAGAGATGAGCTCGGTATTGTTACTTTTGGCGGGATGCAGATTAACAATGATTTGGCGATCGGCTTCTACCATCGCGTCAACGAACTGGTTCCATTGTTCTCCATATTGACCGAATTGATTGATCCACAGCCTCTTTACCTTATCCTCATCAGAGCTCAGTGAGGACAGGAACATCGACAGGCTAGATGGCAACAACATATCGACCAGCGCATAACGGTCATCCACCATCGTGAATGAGCCGATGCCCCAGTTTTCACCGTAGTCAATCGGGCATTGGGCGTTAAGTTCCTCGACCAAGGCATCAACATCGACAGATGTCGTGTCCTGGCAGTAACCCACGACCGGAGCCAGCAACAACGCCACCAAGAAGCACAATTTGCCCATTTTCATCCTTGGATATTGGCAAGAACTACTCTTGAGAGGCTTCCTCGGCATCAAGGCTGTCGATCACGCCAGCAATCATGCCGTCAACGATGCTACCACGATAGCCCAACGCCATCGCATAAAGTTTGCAAATGGCCAGTTCTTGCTCATCGAGCTCACCATCAATCATCATCATTGCCACCATGTCGCGCAAATAGGCCAACTTGGTGTCCTCATCCTCAGGAAGCACGATGTTTACGCTGTCGGGGTTCTCCATCACACGGTTGAAGTCCTCGGGCGTGATGTTCTCACGCGAAGCCACAGCAAGCAACACGGCCATTTCCGAGTCGGTGAAACGCTCGTCGGCCGAAGCCAACATCACCAAGTTCTTGAGTTGCCCCAGACGTTGCTGTTCCTGGGTAGCGTTCTTTTCTTCGTTCATCTTCATTCAATATTGTTAGATTTCTATAATACGTTTTCTCTTCATCATCTGAGCACGGCATTAGGCTTTTGCGGCTGGGCGCATATGGCCTCCCCTGCCCCGTCCAATAGTGCGTCCTATGCCCCGGATCTTCAATCCGATGCATGTGCGGCAATGAAGAGGAGTGTCTTCGACACAGATTTTTCCAGGATAGAGTTCATACAGGCGGCGATACTCTCCCTCGGTAACATTCGGCATTACCACGTTGGCACCAGCTTTCAAAGCCATGATTCGTCCCTGGGGATGAAGGCTCTCCATAGCTGTCGTTGCAGGAATATTGATGTCGGGCATCAGCATGCGCATTACGGCCATGGTGCGTAAGGCCATTTCCAGAGTGCCTCCCTGCTCATCGGCCAGTGGCGTTTGCGGGTGCGGGATAAAAGGTCCAATGCCAGCCATGTCCACCCCGATGTCCTTGAGATAGAGCAGGTCATCGGCAATCGACTCAACAGTCTGACTTGGCAAGCCGACCATAATGCCCGACCCCAGCTCGTAGCCCAATTCCCTGATCATTAACAGGCACTCGTGGCGACGCTGCCAACACATGCCAGGATTCAGCCGATGGTACAGGTCCACGTCAGTCGTCTCGATGCGCATCAAGTAGCGGTCGGCACCCGCATTGCGGAAAGCCTGATAGTCGCTGTAGTCTCGCTCGCCGATACTGAGTGTGACGGCAACATCCATCCCCTTGATGCGTTCAATGATGCGGCACATACGGGCTTGGTTAAAATGCAGGTCCTCACCTGATTGCAGAACAATCGTCTGGAAGCCGATGTCCACAGCATGGCGCGCTGTCTCGACAAGTTCGTCATCGTCCATGCGGTAGCGTTTCACCGCTTTGTTGCTGCGGCGAATGCCGCAGTACAGGCAATCGTTACGGCAGATGTTGGAGAACTCTATCAGGCCGCGCAGATGCACATCGCTGCCCAACACCTGTTGCCGAACTTCATCGGCACGGGCATAGACCAGACCTGCCGGCTCATCGGTCAATAGATGGACGATGTCGGCATGAGAGAGTTCGCCATTATGCACGCATTGATTTTTCAACACAAAACATGAATTATTTGGCACAAAGATAATGGTTTTTCGCGCACAATGGTTAATTTTGCATCCAGAAAGTATGAAAACCATCCAAGAAATAAAAGAAATGCTGTCCCGCAGCGAGGGACAGGAGGCCTTGGAGGCCGCTAACGAGATTGTTGAGAACAAGGGTGTTGACCGCGACATGCTCGCCAACGCCTATTACCTGCGCGGCAACGCCTACCGCCAGCAGGGCAACGTGCGTATGGCGCTTAACAGTTACCTGGAATCGATGGAACTCGACCCTGATGGTCCAGCCGCCGAAGCCTACCGCCACATCCAGGAACTTCTAGACTTCTACAACAAGGACTATTATAATCCCTAATTTCAAGATTAACATATCATTTTCCAAGGGATAAGAGCAGCCTATTGGAGACAAGCTCTTGAATCAGTATATCTACTTCTGAGTCAAAAAAGTGATTTTAAAGAAAAATGACCTTTGAGGGTCATTGATTCGTCGCTCTCAGGCAAATAAAACAGAGGCCATGTCATCGTTGGCATGGTCTCTTATTGTCTTTTTAACCGAACTTCAGGAATTGATTGTTTTCCTTTTCAAATCCTATCGTGGATTCCAAGTCATGGCCTGGCCATATCACACAATCTTCGGGCAGCATATCAATTAGGCGTCTCAAACTCTCCTGCAGATCCACGTCCCACCCGAACAGCAAATCGCTGCGTCCGATGTCCTTCTTGAAGAGCGTATCGCCTGTAAAAGCGACTTTTTCTTCTGCACAATAGAAAACGACACTGCCCGGAGAATGGCCAGGGGTGTGAATGACCCTTAGCTCATGATGCCCAAACCTGATGATCTCGCCATCGTCGAGAAAGTGCTGCGGTTGGACCACATCATGATTGACACCGCCCTGCCCGAAGATTTCTTCAATCCTTTTCTCTACCCGATTCATCCACGGCTTGTCACCGTGATGAACCTCGGGATACAAGCCGTAATCATCCCTAAATTGGTCACATGACAACAAGTGATCGTAATGCGCATGGGTCAGCAGACATCTGACTGGCTTTAATTGTGCATCTTTAATGTATTTCTTGACATATCCCCGCTCACGTCGGTATCTAGCACAAGGGTCAATGATGACACACTCTCTTGTATCATCACTCACCACGTAACAGTTGGCCCAAAATTCAAATCGTTTGATCTGTAACATACCTCAATGCGAGAAAGGGATCGCCTATTAACGCTTCATGTGCTTGAGCATCTCGGCTTTATCGACTACCACCCACACGGTATCCACGACATGCCCCTGGCGGCTGCCCATCTGACGAAGAGGGTTGGCAAAGTCTTTGTCCAGCACCTCGACATCATCGACAAAATAGTCCGTCTCGCCACGGTTGGAGAAAACATTCTTGAAGCCCCACACGGCATGGTATTTGAGCTTCACTTTCCATCCCTCGACCTGGGCCTGGTAGAGCAGTTGCACGAGTGAGTCTTGATCGTTACGGTCATTGTCAAACGAGAACTGGAAAGGTTCACCGCTCGTGTTCATACCCGTTTGGGTAAGATTCATGCGTCCCTCCCAAGAGTCCCAAATGACGCCTTTCTTGGTGAATTCAATCAGGTTACCCACTTTCTCGCCCACCGAGTAATTCTCCTTGCAGCCTGTAAAAGCCACTACTAACAAGCCTATGATGGCCAAATTCAACAATCGTTTCATCATCATCTATCAGTTATAGGTTACTTTTACTGAACAGCAACAATCATGCCACAAATGAGTGATTTATTACTTGCGGCAATTCTTCTGGTGGGTCTTGAGCAATTTTACAGCTTGACCATAGGGGCTTGTTGTGACACTCACAAAATAGGCCGCCATGGTGGTGGTATATGTATTCTTGTAGTAGCCCTTGGTGAAGAGTTCTTCTTCAGAGAAGCTATCGGCAAGGCTGAGCATCTCGTCTTGGGTCTGCTGCAGGAGACTTGTGGCCTCCTCCAATGGGGTTTTCTGATGTTTTTCCACCAGCATCTTGTCCATCTCGTGGTAGTTGCGGCGGTACTCATCGGGCAGATAGTCTCGGGGATGACCTTCGCGGATGATCTGCACAAACTCGCGCATAAGCACCTGCCACTCATGCAAATGGATCAGCAAGTCGCGCAGGCAGCGGTCATACTGCCAGCGAACGCCGCATTTTTTGGGGTCTGCTGCAAAATCAAACGGCTTGGCCTTTTCTTCATCGCTCATTTTGGCGATTTGCTCGCACAATTTGGCATAACCATCGGTGATGGAGGCCAATAACTCTTGTTTATTCTTCGGGTTAGCCATAATAATCAGAATGTATATGTAATGTTTTTATTTGGTTTATATTCAACCTATCACGACTTCACATGAGTAATTATAATATAAAGCAACGGGCCTAATGTTATGAGGGTCAACAAGCACCAGCCTAAAATTTGTTTATACTTTTGGCCTGATTCAATCCACTCATCAGACTTCTTGTCCAAATAGCGGAAAAGCAATACACCTATTCCCAAAACCAATAAACCTATAACCAGTTCCATAATCCTTAATTATATATTATTGAGAGGTGTCAGAAAGCAAGATGCTGATGAGGCAAGTCACATCTTCAATATTGATGTCATCCTTGCCATTGACATCGGCACATATTACACACGTGTTATCATCAAATCCACTGAGCAAGCAATCAATCAGTGCGCTCACATCAGTGAGATTAACAACATTATCATGGTTCACATCACCCGCCATATAGTTGTGTTCCTCTTGTTCGGTCAAGGTCACTAATTGCACATTAGACTTCCGAGTCACTTGGTCAGCAAATCGGGTAACGACCAAAAAACGATAGGTAGCTCCCGTGCTGAGCCCTGAGACGTTATAAGTCGTTGAAGTGATGCCGGGAATCATGAGAAATCCTGAGGCCTCTGGACTCATCTCGACAGGGTCACGGTCATCTCCCGTGGTGATTACCACGTCGTCAAGGTAGAATCGCTGCGCCCGACCTGTACAACCAAAGGTCACCGTTGCCCCAGCTGTAACATTCTCAAAAACTACGGCATACTGGGTCGCCATGTGGGTCAAGGGAATGCACAACTGAGTGTCGCCACAGGTCACAAGCGCTGAACTGTTCTCATTGCCATAGCAACGCGCATTGAACCTGACGGTAATCTTACCATCGGCAACTGCGTTGATTTGCGGTGTGGTGAGAGAACCCACATACTTTTGTCCGCCAACGATAAAACAACCGCCAGCACCCAAATAGACGAAACTGCCTGTCCAACCTGGATTGTCACAATAGATTCCCACCTTGTTGGCCGACAGTGCAGTTGTGGCATCGAGGTTAACATCAATCGCCGCAAACGTCTCGTTGAGGACAACCTCATGAACCGATGGGTCATAGGGTTGAACATATAGCGTGTAGTCGGTCACCAGTTCGCTAGGTGTCAAATCGGCCCACGTCGCCGTAAAAGAGGTGGCACCAATCTGGGTAGCGGGTTGCATGAATGCCTCATGCTTATCGTATAGATAGCCGGCAGGATAAACCTGATAGAGCATCTGCTGGTCACTGGAATACTTGAGGTTCATCGTAGTGAATGCATCGAGCACGAAGTAACCGTCGCCAGATCCGCTCCAACCCCAGTTGATATGATACATGCCACCGCCGCAGCCATCCACAACAAACGCATGACCTGCATTCTTGTCGGGATCCACGCCTCCATACAAAATGGGACATCCGGCGGCCAGTTGCTCTTCAATCATAGCGGACCACTCGTCGGCAGAGTAATCGTCGCGGTCGAGCAGCACTGCAGCATCATTGTAGCCAAATTTCTTCATCCCCTCCAACTCGTCATCGCTGTAAGCGCCACTGCCGCTGGTGCCATAGGCCATGTAACAAGCCTGTCCACAATAGCGCATGAGCATCGCCACCGCATCCTTCTGCTGGGCAGTGGCATTGGTGGGATACACGTCAAGCATATTGTCCCAATCAAATATACCGCCCGGCAAAGCGCCCACGGTGATGCCGTTTATCTCTGAAGTGTAACCATCTAGAGCATGAGCCTGTGTGGGATACTTCCAGTAGTACATTACCTGCGCCATCGCTGTGGCCACACATCCTGTCAGGCAATGCTGGGTGCCGCTGGTGGGGCACTGATTGTAAAAGGGAGACCTCTGGTTCCATGTGCAGGAGACAAGTGGCGACACCACCACTGAATTCTGCCTGGTTGCCCTCATTTTCACGTCAGGGTGTGAGCGCAAGTATTCCATTTGACTCTTATAATGACTCAGTAGCCATTGCATGTTACACGGCACATCATTCATGTCAATAGCATGATTTCCACAGGCCAACACATCGACAGCTCGGTCATCACCAGCGACTATCACAAATGCGCTGCCGTCGGCTGCATTAAACACATAATAATCTATGAGGCGTGCATCAGCCTTGGATTTCTCAGCATGTACAAGCATCAGCTCTTGAGGATGCGCCGACAGAAGGTTCCCTTGACGAGTATTCAGAAACTGCAACGCCGTGTTGTGCGCATCAACGATATTCACACCAGCAGCGGCCACACCCATCGGAAGGATGAAGCACAGCAATACAACAAGCGACTGCAAGCATTTATTGAAAATATTCCCAATCATTATAATTAGGTGACTCTATACGCATGAAATAGACTACTCTTCGATAAGGTCATCGTAGGTCTGGAAAAGGAAGTCGTTATAGGGGAAACGGGCGGTGTGGACAGCCTTGGCTTTGTTGTAGAGCAGCCGCCTGAGGGCATCGATATTCAACTGTTTCTTGGCACTGATGAAGACGCAGTTCTCGCCCATGCGTGCCATCCAGCTCTCTTGCAATTCCTCGAGCGGAATGTTCTCACGCAAGCGCGGCGTGAGGTCGTCTTCGTCCTTAGGCACATGGGTGAACTGGTCAATCTTATTGAATACCATAATCATCTCCTTATCGCCCGCATCGCACACCTCCTGCAGCGTGCGGTTTACCACCTCGATCTGCTCCTCGAACTGGGGATGGGAGATATCAACCACGTGCACGAGAATATCGCTGTCACGCACCTCGTCAAGGGTGCTTTTGAATGATTCTACCAGATGGGTAGGCAACTTGCGGATGAAGCCGACGGTGTCAGTCAACAGGAACGGCAGGTTAGAAATCACCACCTTGCGTACCGTGGTGTCAAGCGTAGCGAAGAGCTTGTTCTCGGCAAAGACTTCGCTCTTGCTCAAAACGTTCATCAGCGTGGATTTGCCCACATTGGTGTAACCCACGAGAGCGATACGGGTGAGCTTGCCACGGTTCTTGCGCTGGGTCGTTTTCTGTTTGTCAAGTTGTGCCAATTTCTCCTTGAGCAAGGCGATTTTGGTCTTGACGATACGGCGGTCGGTCTCAATCTGCGTTTCACCAGGTCCGCGCATACCGATACCACCTCGTTGACGCTCAAGGTGGGTCCACATGCCCGTCAAGCGCGGCAGCAGGTACTGGTACTGCGCCAGCTCGACCTGCATCTTGGCGCTGGCAGTCTGGGCACGCTTGGCGAAGATGTCGAGGATGAGGCTCGTGCGGTCAAGTGTCTTGACCTGAACTGCCTTCTCAATAAAGGCGACTTGCTTGGGGGTGAGATCGTCGTCAAAGATGACGAGGCTGATGTCATTTTCTTGGACAAAGGCCACGATTTCCTCGAGTTTTCCCTTGCCCACATAGGAGGTACTGTTGGGGCCGTCGCAGCGCTGCAGGAAAGTGCGCACAGTGACGGCACCAGCTGTCTCGGCGAGGAATTCAAGCTCATCAAGGTATTCTTTGGTTTTGGCCTCGCCTTGCTGAGGGGTAATCAGTCCCACGAGGATGGCACGTTCCTCAAGTGCTTCAATTTCATTAACACGTTTTTTATCGTCAATAAGTCCCATAGAGTCACATTTTTTATTATTTGGATAAATTTGGCGGCGCCTCAACCATTAAAGTGAACTTTATGGTGTTCGGCTTTCACAAATATTGGTGCAAAATTACTAAAAAGCTGCGGTTTTTAGAAAAATTCGGCTGAGTCTCAACATAAAAAAGAATGAATTCTTTTGTTCTGTATTCGACTTGCACTAATTTTTTTTTAATTTTGTCACCATAAAAATTGGGCAAGCCGAACGCAATGAGAGTGCACTCTCAATCGCTGAGGGACAGCCAAATTTATCCAAATGTGAGAAACCAACTGCTACGCTATTGATATATGAAACAAACTATCTTACTTTTAGTCCTGTGGTGCACATTGCTGCTCCAAGCCACCACAGCCGATTACACCCAATATGTCAATCCGTTCATCGGCACGCAGACCGATGCCACAGGCGCCTTGAGCGGCAGCACATTTCCCGGAGCTACGATGCCTCAGGGAATGGTGCAGGTGAGTCCCGACACCGAACAGATGGTGACCTGGGATCCCTGCTCTGGCTATGACTACAACCGTGACAGCATCTACGCCATCTCCCACACCCACTTGAGCGGCACGGGCTGCACCGACCTGTTTGACGTCTCGCTAATGCCAGTAACCTGGAATGTGACTCCAGAGTATCTGGCGACAGGCAACTTCGGGCAGACTTTTTCACACGATCAAGAAGCGGCATGTCCAGGATACTATAGGGTTTTACTTCAGGAAAGCGGAGTAAATGCCGAGCTCAGCGCTACAACCCGCACTGGCATCCACCGCTATACTTTCCCCCAAGGGAAGCCGCAACAGGTCATTCTCGACCTCGACCACTCCACCTTTCGCGGCCAGGCCTATTATAGCGGACGCCGCAGTTATGACATTATCCAAGCCCAGCTCCGCCTTGTCGATGACCACACGGTGGAAGGCTACCGCGTCATCACCGGATGGGCCAAACTGCGCAAAGTCTATTTCCGCGCCGAATTTTCCCGTCCCATCACCAGGCACCTGCTCATGGACGGCACGCGCACTGTGGGTGATGCCACGATAATCAACGGGCGCACACTGCGCTGCACACTGTCGTTTGACACAGCAGGCGATAGTCAATTGACGGTCAAGGTCGCCCTCTCGGCGGTCGATATCGACGGAGCACGTCGAAACCTCGCTGCCGAAGCTCCAGGCTGGGATTTTGACCAATATGTCCGTCAAGCCCACGACGAGTGGCAGCGCCAACTGTCATGCATCGATATTGACGGCACAGATGAGCAAAAGCAGATCTTCTACACCGGACTCTACCATGTGTTGTTGCAGCCCAACACCATGAGCGATGTCGATGGCCGATACATGGACACCAACTATGAGGTGCGCCAGATGCCCATGGGTCAAAGC
>JAEEGI010015766.1_pt1 | contig 15688 bp, 11 predicted proteins | sample 8958751 | NCBI WGS metagenome assembly JAEEGI01 (sample SAMN16246545, study PRJNA631951) | gut metagenome | biome: gut microbiome; feature: rumen; material: KS-attached | host: Bos | place: Iran: Karaj | collected 2018-10
AATACTCAATACATTGACTGATGTTTTTGCCCTCAGCGTGATCTGGCTGTTCTGCTGCCTGCCCGTAGTGACCATCGGGCCGGCAACCACCGCATTGTATGATTCCGTTGTCCGCTGTATCCGGTATCAGGAAGCAAGCCCTTACAGAAGGTTTTTCCGCACCTTCCGGGCAGATCTCGGGGTTTCGATTTTTTCTACTGTTTTGTGGATCGCCGTGATCGTTTTCGGGGTCTGGTCACTTTCTCTGCTGCGCTCTCTCGGGGAGTCTTCCCGATCCGCCGCAATTGCCTCGGCAGCCTACTATATTATTCTGGTGCTGCCCTGTGGGGCAGCCTGCTGGGTGTTCCCTATCCTCTCCCGCTTCACCTACACCTGGAAAGATCTCAACCTGACTGCCCTGAAGCTTTCCGTCGGCTATCTTCCCCGTACGGTAGTGCTTGTCCTGCTGACAGCAGAAGTCGGCTTGCTGTGTATCCGTTATTTCTTTCCTGCGTTCTTTGCGCCCGCCTGCATGATGCTCCTGTGGAGCCTGTTTATTGAGCCGGTGTTTACCAAGCTCGGCGGCGGGTTGAAAAAAGAATCCGCTGCGCCGGAAGAAGATCCCTCCGAAGACGATACCACAGAATCTCACTGAAAAGAGAAAACGGAAGCAGTTCCGATTCAAAGTTCTGCTTCCGTTTCTTTTTTATTTTTAGATCTTTATACAGTTCTCATCCCTTAACCGCGCCGCCGGTAACACCTTCCACATAGTATTTCTGCAGGCACATGAAGAGGATGGTAACCGGAATGGCGACGAGGATACCGCCGGCACAGAACCGGGTGAAGTAACCCTGATAGTCATTGGTCCAGACCCAGCGTGTCATTGCTACAGCAACGTTATAGCCGTTTTCATAGCCGAAGGCAACATAGGATGCGAAAATGTAGTCACACCAAGGGGCCATGAACGCTACCAAAGCTGTATAAATAATGATAGGTTTGGAGAGAGGAATGATCATTTTCACCAGGATCTGGGCTCGGGTTGCCCCGTCAATGATCGCAGCTTCATCCAAAGATTTCGGTATCGTGTCGAAATACCCCTTGCACACATAATAGCCCATACCGGAACTGGCGAAGGAGATCAGAATTAACCCCGGAACAGCGCCAGATTCCGTCAGCCCCATTTGCTTCAGCAGGAAGTACAGGCAGATCATAGTCAGAAAGCCCGGGAACATCCCCAATACCAGCCAGATGTTCATCAATGCTCTGCGGCCTTTGAAGCGCATGCGGGATAGGGCGTAACTCACGCAGATGATAATAACCGTCTGCAATGCAGATACCGCCAGAGCGATGATCAGCGTATTGGAATACCATCGCGTAAACTTACACTCATCCCCGAACAGGAACCGGTAATTGGTGAGGGAAAACTCCTTCGGCACCAGATAATCCACCATACCGCCGTATTCTCCACGGAAGCTTTGCAGCACCAGCCCCACGAAGGGGAACAACCAGATGATGCTCATAAGGATCAGAATCAGATAAATCAGTGCATTCCCTAATTTTCTTTTCTTAGCCATTATTGGAACCCCTCCTCATCTTTTACCGACGGCATCGTGTTGTAAACCACCAGAGAAATCACAGCGGTAACCAGGAAGACCATGATGCCGATGACAGCCGCAATCTTATAGTTCGAGTCGTTAATTGTCATCTTATACAGCCAGGTGACCAACAGGTCCGTTGAGCCTGCGTTGTTGGAAAGGCTCATCGATTGCGGTCGCCCTCGGTTGAGCAGGAAGATTACATTGAAGTTATTGAGGTTCCCGATGAATTGCGTCAGCAGGAAGGGCCCGGTGATAAAGAGCATATAGGGCAGGGTAATCTTTCGGAAAGTCTGGAACACATTGGCTCCGTCAATCCTTGCACTTTCATACAGTTCCTCTGGAATATTCATCAGAAGGCCGGTTACGATCAGCATCGTATAGGGAATACCGATCCAGAGATTGATGGCAATGATGAGAATGCGGGCATAAAGCGCATTGTCCCAGAACGGGATCGGTGTGCTGATCCACCCCCATCTCATCAGGTAGGAGTTGACCAGACCGTCGGTAGCAAACATTTTGCCTACATAAAGAAGCGAGACAAACTGCGGCACAGCGATGGTCATAACCAGAATTGTACGCCAGAGCTTTTTCAGCCGGATTCCTTTTTTATTGATCATGATGGCAACAGCCATCCCGAGGAAATATGTGAGGAACGTGGCAAAAAATGACCACACCAGTGTCCAGCCCAGCACATAAAAGAATGTGCCGCCGAAACCTTCACCCCCGATGCCGAACAGAGCTTTGAAGTTATCCAGTCCGACCCAGGTGAAAAGGTTGCTGTAGCCGTCGTGCAGCGCGTCGTAGTTGGTGAACGCGACGAGTATCATAAATATGATGGGTATGACGGTAAACACCATAATGCCGGTCAGAGGGAGCGCGAGCATCGTCTTGTGGAACTGATCGTCTACGAGCGAATGCAGGTCTTCTTTGCCGCTTTTGATCTTTTTGCCGGATTTGACGATCTTATCGAGTATCTTGTTCTGCTTTACGTTGACGCGCCACGTGTAAATGAGCGCTATGATAAAAATGACGGTGAGCAATCCGTAAAGCAGTATCTTGAACGAATCGTCGCCGGGCGCGGCGATATACGAATCGGTAGCCGGATCGTAGACGTTCGCCTGACCGGCTTCGGTGCCGAGCGTGGTGAGCTTGGAAAGCCAATGCCCGCCGGCGATTATCATATAGCCGATGAATACCAGTTCAAACAGCAAAAACAGCACGCCGCGAAGTATCTGGCCGCGGGCTAAATTGCCGAACCCCATAACAAAGTACGAAACTTTTGTCTGCCATGAGCCTTCTTTGAAGGTGGTGAAAATATCGACGAATTCGTTTTTGACGGCGAGCACGCCTTTTTTGATCGTGTTCCACACTTTTACGAAAAAGTGCCCGATCTTGCTCGGGATAGAGACGAAAAACCTTTTTATCTTATACCATATCTTTTTGAATTTCCCCATACGGAGATATTCGAGATCGGTTACGCGCGAAGGGTCGAAAAAGCATTTAAGATGATACAATCCCCTGCGCAGCCGATATTTGATCTTTTCTGACCGACTCAGGTCTTTATATTCCGCATCAGTGAGATGTTTCATAAACAGCTCCTTTCTCGAAAATGTAAACAGGCTGCGGCAAAAGCCGCAACCTGTTTGTTTTTCTCTGTGATAAATCAGCCGAGTTTTTCCACAGTGATGGACATAGTGGATTCATCGAAGGTGACTTTGTAAGTACCGGGAGCAAGGAACACCATGTTGTTATCGGAACCGCCGTCTTCGGAAAGAAGTTCGGTGCCGGAAGTTACCTGAGCGAGACCTTTATCGGTATCCCATTCACCCGGGCAGACAATACGGCCGCCCATATATTCGGACTCTTCAACGGTGAGTTCGAACGTGTAAACGTCGCCGTTCTTGCTCATCTTGAAGTTGCCGTCGGTGTTGGACCAGCCGTTCCAGGCGCCGACAAGGATGTAACCGGTGGTATCGATATTGAATACGCCTTTGATAGCGTCTTCGTAATCTTTAAGAGCGGCTTTGAGCTGTTCGTCGGTAGTAGCGGTCTGAGCTGCAACGACGGGGGATTTAGCTATGCTCCACCAAGAACCGTGGATCTGGCCCTGAGGGATAGCGTAAACGTTCTGTTCGGAAAGAGCGACAAGAGCAGCGTCGGCTTTAACGGCGTCGCTTGCCTGAGCTTCTTTGTTGGAGGGACCCCAACCGAACTGTTCGAAACGTTCGAGCTGGCATTCTTTGCCGGTGAGATAGGTGGCGAGAGCCTGGAGAACGGCGGCTTTGTTAGCGTCGGTCTGCGGCTTGACGCCCATCAGTTTGCAGCCGGAGAAAGAAGCGAGCTGATAAGTTTTGCCGTCAACGGTGAAAGACGGGAGTTTTGCAACGCCGTAATTTTCGCCGAGAGCTTCTTTAGCGGTGTTGACGTCCCAGGTACCGGAAACGACTACAGCGGAAGGAATAGCGGCGGAAAAGTCGGCGGTGCCGGCTTCGGATTCGGTGTAAGCCTTGGATTTGAGGAGTTTCTGCATACCTTTGAGGGCGATAACGCCGGCGTCGCTGTTGAACGTATCGTTGACGTCGGTGTAGTTGCCGTCAGCGTCGGTGGTCCATTCGGACACGCAGCCGGTAGCGAAGAAGAACGAAGCGGCATACCAAGCGGAAGTCTTTATCTGGAAAGAGAAATTCTTGTTGGCGGCTTCACAGTCGGCGATGATGTCTTCCAGGCTGTTGAGGTGTTCTTCTTTGATAACGGACTTATCATAGAACATAAAGTAGCCGTTATCGTCGGTCATAGGATAGCAGTAAAGCGCGTCGCCGACTTTGGAAGCGGCAACGGAGCCTGCCGAGTTGGCGTTGGTGATCTCTTCACCGGCTTTTACGCCGAGTTTAGCGAGAGCGCCGGCCTGAACGAGACGGGCAAGCTGGTCCTGAGCAAAGCAGAAAATATCTGCGCCGTCTTCAACGCTGGTGATCATATGGGTTGCCGAATCGCCTTCGGAAATGCCTTCGACGGTAGCGTTGATGGTGATGCCGTTATCGGCAGCGAATCTGGCGATCTGCTGTTCGGTGAGCTCTTTAACGCCCTGAACTTCGCTGACCCAAACGGTGATGTTGTAAGTCCCCTCGGGGAGCTTGTTTGAATTTCCGCAGGAAACGAGCACGCCGAGTACCATTACGAGTGCAAGTACCAGGGAAATCAGCGACAATTTCTTTGTCATAGAATAATGCCTCCAAATATAATGATCTGTTAAATTTACCCGGAGTATCCTCCGAGCCTCGTTATTATACATTATATACTGAATAATGTCAACACTTTGGCGCCGATTTGTTATGATGCACAATTAGTACGACAAAATATTGTGCAATATTAATTATGGAAAACTATCTGTTTCGTTTTTATTCGACGTTTTTGACCGAATTGAGCAGCGCGTCGTCGATCTTTCCCCATGCGCCGCTGCCGGAGCCGGAACATTTAACGCGGATCCCCACCGTAAGCGTATCCCCTTCCGCAAATCCGTTTATATCAACCGAGGCGGTGTCCCAGTTGTTATAGCTCGTGATTTGCATAGGAGCGGTTCCCGCAATTTCTCCGTTTACGCGGACGTACGCGTATATTTCGGTATCTCCCGCGTCGCCGCCCATTATGGAAATTGAAAATCTGTAAGAACCGGACGGGAGGTTTTCGACCGTTTGCTCGAGCTCGAAATCCACGCTGTCGCGCGAAGCGCTCCAAAAATGGAAATGTTTGTTCCCTGTAAGCGAATCAGTCTTTTTGTCTTCCACGTAAAGTTCGTCCGCCTTGCCGTATTCCTTGACAACCCAGCCATCGTCCCCGTCTTCAAAGCTGTAATTCTTTAAGTAATTGTATTCGACCATCGATACCGTGCAGTGCGCCGTCATTCCTCCGGCGTCGCCGGTGTAACTGTATTTGCGCACGCCGCCGTTTTTCATATCTTCGATATCGCTTTCGGTGACGTTCCAGGTGACTGGGACCGGCTGCTTTGAATCGTCGGTCATAACCGCATTTACCGTGGCGGGAAGAGTTATTTCGCCGTTGAGGTCGACGATGAGATTAACGTCTTCGAGCGCGTCGGGAACGGGTGTGATCTCGTTGCCGTATCTAACGAGATTGAATACCTTGAGCGATTCGAGCGCTTTTCCGTTTTTATCGAAAAACGCCTGATTGTCGACTGAACTGCCTCCGTAATACTTTCCGGCGTCGTTGGGATCGTATTCCGAAGCGTAGCTCGTCGCCCAGCCGGAGCCGTATTTTTCCCACAGCGCCTTATTTTCTTCGTAAGAAGAGCCGCCGACGGTTATCCACGCGCCTTCCCAGTAAACGACGCCTATGCCGTTTTTCGTCTTGTTCGCAATTGTGTCAATTACGTCGCGCACCAGATTCGCCTGCCCCTGTACGGTGTACGGATACGGTTTATCGTACGTTCCGCCGTCGCCTATGGTGTTGCCGAAGAAATCGGTGTCTTCGCCGGTGTAGGCGTACGACGTTTCCATAACCATTACCTGTTTATTATATTTTTCGGCGATACTCGAAAGCACAGACGCGAGGTTATCCATAGTTCCGTGCCAGTACGGATAGTAGGACGAAGCGAACACGTCGTAATCTATGTTATAATAATTTAGCTTTTTGGCGTAGTCTTCATAATTGCTGACTTTTTCGGGATTGGCGAAATGCAGCGCCACGAGAGATTCGGGATAGATCTCGCGTACCGCCTTTGCGCCGGAAGACATCAGCGACTGGATGTTGAACCATATCTTTTCGCCGCAGAAGCTGCCGTTAGTTTCGTTGCCGATCTGCACCATACCGACGTCTACGCCGGCGGATCTGAGCTTTTTAAGGCATTCGACGGTGTAATCGTAGAGCGCCTGCGACTTTGTTTCTATATCCATCCCTTTCCAGGCTTTGGGGACCATCTGTTTGGAAGGATCCGCCCAGAAATCGGAATAATGGAAGTCGAGAAGCAGCCGCATCCCGTTCGCGTTGGCTCTCTTCCCTATTTCGACGGCTTTTTCTATATCGCAGTTTCCGCCGCCGTAGCCGTTGCCTTCGGAGTCGTACGGATCGTTCCACACGCGGACGCGGATATAATTGACGCCGTTTTCGCCGAGCAGTTCGAACAGATCGCGCTGTGCGCCGTCGAAACCGTAAAACGAAACTCCGCTGTCTTCCAGCGATATTATAGACGACACGTCCATTCCGAGTATAAAATCGTTTTTAAGCGATTCCACGCGCTTGACGTAAAGACCGGCGCTTTCTACTTTTGGAAGCGGCGTGATATCGATTTTATTGACGCCGGAGCACCCCGAAAGGGCAAAAGCGGTGGCGATTATGCCGGTGAACGCGAGCGAAAAGGTGCGGAACAGTTTTTTTATCATATGAATATCTCCTTGTTCACTTTCTGCTTTAATAATAACATTTCGCTTTCCGAAAAACAAGAGGATAATGAATATGCGAGCAAATATTTTTATAAACTCTTGACAAAAAAAGAGGAAAGAGTTAGTATTTATGTGTATATACGGCAAGCGGCTGTAAGATAGCGTTTCAAATCACTTTGCCGTATGAGGAGGAACGTATGAAAAGAAAAAGCGGAGTGCTTCTGCATATCTCGTCGCTTTGGGGCGAACGCTCCTGCGGCGCTTTCGGCAAAGAAGCGCGCGATTTTGTGGATTTTCTTGCTTCGGCGGGTTTTTCTTACTGGCAGGTGCTTCCCTTTTGCCTGCCCGACGGGTTTTCGTCGCCGTACAGTTCGTTCAGCGCTTTTTCGGTGAACCCTTATTTTATAGATCTTGAGCAGCTTTGCGACGTGGGGCTTATTTCCGACGAAGAGCTTGCGGGATGCAAACAGGAAACTCCGTACGTCTGCGAATTTGACAAACTCAAAAACGAGCGTTTGGCGCTGCTTGAAAAAGCTGCCGCGCGCGTCACTCTCGGCAAAGATTTCTATTCCTTTTTTGAAACGCATCCGCATACCGAAAAGTTCTGCGAATTTATGGCGCGCCGCGCCGCCAACGGCGGAAAGCCGTTCTGGGAATGGGAAAACGACCAAAGCGACACAAATGTGTACGATACCTGGCGTTTCATTTGCTACGTATTCGTACGCCAGTGGAGATCGCTCAAAGAGTACGCCAATTCGAAAGGAATAAAGATAATCGGCGATATTCCTATATACGTATCTCAAGACAGTTCCGACGTGTGGGAAGAGCCCGAAAACTTTATGCTCGACGAGCGCAAAAGACCGAAGCGCGTCGCAGGCGTTCCGCCCGATTATTTCAGCGAAGACGGTCAGCTTTGGGGCAACCCGCTGTATGACTGGGATAAAATGAAAAAAGACGGTTATTCCTGGTGGTGCGACCGGATAGCGTTTATGTGCGAGTTCTTCGACTGTATCCGCATAGATCATTTCAGAGGGCTCGAAGCGTTTTATTCCTGCGAACCCGGCGCAGCTAACGCGCGCGACGGCGTGTGGATGAAAGGCCCGGGTATGGACCTTATAAAAGCGCTCAAAAAAGTCGTTGGCGAAAAACAGCTTGTCGCCGAAGATCTTGGCGTGATAACCCCCGAGGTTAAAGCGCTGGTCGACGACAGCGGTTTCCCCGGGATGCGGGTGTTCCAGTTCGGTTTCGACGGCGACCCCGAAAATACGCATCTTCCCTACAATTACCCTAAAAACTGCATAGCGTATACCGGAACGCACGATAACGACACTTTGCTCGGATATCTCTGGTCGCTCGACGACGGCGAAAGAAGTCGCATACTTTCGTACTGCGGTTTCGAGGACGGGTACTGGGACAGGCGCGAAGCGTATTATTCCGTGATACGGACGATGCTTGAATGCAGCGCCGATACGGTCATCTTCCCTTTGCAGGATCTGCTTATGTACGGTTCCGATACCCGTATGAACGTTCCCGGCGTGGAGTCGGGCAACTGGGGATGGCGCGTGACCGAAGAACAGCTGCATTCCATTGATACCGAACGCCTGAAATATCTGAACGAGCTTTACGGCAGGTACGAAGATCCGCAAAAGAAGCAAAAGAAAAATGAAATCAGGTAAAAACATTGCCCGCGATACCGTTTAGAGTATCACGGGCAATCATTTTTGTTATATTCAGCGCTCTTCTCTGAAATAGGTCATACCGAGCGAGGCGGGGCCTAAGTTTTCTTTCTTTTTGCCGAGCGAAACGATTATGAGCACGATTATGGTGATTATATACGGGAGCATCTGCGCAAGGTCGGTGGAAACTTTGATACCCAGCATTCCGGGCAGGTACTGATAAGCCCAGTAGCATATGCCGAACACGAGCGATCCCCAAAGCAGGTTGAGCGGTTTCCATACCGCGAAAATGACGAGCGCCACGGCCATCCAGCCGAACGCCTGGATTGTGCTGATATCGGCGGTCGCCCAGGCGCCGCTCTTGAATTCCATTACGCAGTACACGCCGGCAAGGCCGGTGATGCCGGAACCGATACAGGAAGCTGCGTATTTGTAACGCGAAACGTTTATGCCGGCAGCGTCCGCGGTGGCGGGACTTTCGCCCACGGCGCGCAGATTAAGGCCTATGCGGGTCTTGTTGAAGACCAGATGCATACCGACGGCGATCGCGATAGTGACATACAGCATAAATCCGTATGAGAACAGCAGATCCGAAACGACGCCGAGTTTTTCCGAGACCCACGGTATGAGCGCCGTGAAAACTCTGTTCGCCGGGTCGCATCTGACGTTGCCGGAAGAAGACTGCACGAAATAGATCGATAAGAATTCGGCAAGGCCGCATCCGAATATCGTAAGGACGAGTCCTACGACGTTCTGGTTGATGCGCAGCGTGACAGTAAAGAAGCTGTAGATGAGGCCTATGAGCATTGCGGAAAGGAACGAAACGAGCAGCGTTAAAATGAGTATAATTATAACGCTGGGTTCTTCAACCGCCTGGCAGTAGCGGCAAGCCGCGATAAAGCCGGTAGCGGCGCCGACGCACATAGTACCGGGAGTGCCTAAGTTGAGGCCGCCGGATTTTTCGGTGAGGAGCTCGCCGAGCGCCGCGAGAGTGATGAGCGCGGCGAATCCTATTGCTTTTTGGATCCAGATGATCATTCGGTTACCTCCTCCTTTTTTGCGGCGCGCGAACGGAACGCCAGCTTGTAGTTGATGAAGAATTCACAGCCGATTATGAGCAGGAGCATAACGCCCACGATTATTTTGGCGGAAGCAGGCGAAAATCCTAAATCACCGTATGTGTTCGCCATAAGCATCGATCCGTTTTCGAGCGCGACGATAAGGATCGATACTCCCACCATAACGAAGGTGTTGAATTTGGAAAGCCAGGCGACGATTATCGCCGTGAACCCGTAGCCGTTGCCCAACGTCGATGTGATGGTGTGGCTTTGGGAAGAAACGCACAGGAATCCGCAAAGTCCGCATATCGCACCGGATATCGCCATCGTGCGCAGCATAACTTTGTTAACGCTTATGCCGGCGTATTTTGCGGTATTCTGGGAATCGCCGACGACGGCGATCTCATAGCCCTGCTTGGTGAACCTGAGATACAGATACATCAGCACCGTAATGAGGATTATAATGAACATAAAGATAAGGTCTTCGTTGCGGAACCAGGCGGCTTCCTTGCCGCTCCAGATCGAGCGCAGCCATCCGGCGTTTGTGGAGGGATTTATCATCCCGAGCGCAGACATCGGTCCGCGCCACAGATTATAAAAGTAGTCGACGATCTTCATCGCGATATAGTTCATCATAAGCGTGAAGAGCGTTTCGTTGGTGTTGAATTTGGCTTTGAACACCGCCGGGATGACCGCCCAGAGTGCGCCGCAGACGATGCTGACTATAAGCATAAGCGGCAGGAGGATATATACTGGGAGCGTTCCGTAATTGAACATCAGGAACGCGGCGCCCATACCGCCGGCGAGCAGCTGTCCTTCGGCGCCTATGTTCCAGAAGCGCATTTTGAATGCGGGCGCGAGCGCCACGGCGATAAGCAGCAGCTTGCACGCGGTCTTGAGCGTGATCCAGAAATAACTGTCCTTGGAGAAAATGGCCCAGAAATCGGAAAATGAACCGGCTTTTTCGACGCCCGGAACGCCGAAGGCGCCTTTGATCATAGTCTTGATAAATGTCCAGGGGTCGATCCCTATAGTTATGAGGACGAATAAGGCGCTTAAAATCAGCGCGGCGAAAAACGCGCCTATTCTTACGGAAAACGCCGACAGTTTTGACATAGGAGGGCGTTTGGTGATATGAAACAACGGTTCGTGAGCGATCTTACTGTTTTTCATCCTGCGCCTCCTGTTCTTCCGGGATATTGGTCATAAGGTAACCGACCTGTTCTTTGGTGGCCGTGCGCGCATCGAGGATGCCGCTGACCCTGCCGCCGCAAAGCACGAGTATGCGGTCGGAAAGAGCGAGCAGGACGTCGAGGTCTTCGCCGACGAACACAACGGCGACGCCTTTTTCTTTTTGTTCGTTTAGCAGGCGGTAAATGACGTAAGAAGTGTTTATATCAAGCCCGCGTACCGCGTACGCGGTCATAAGCACGGTGGGCGAAGAAGAAAGTTCACGCCCGACGAGCACTTTCTGCACGTTGCCGCCGGAAAGCATACGGACCGGAGTTCCGATAGAAGGCGTTACGACCGCAAGATCTTCGCGGATCTGTTCGGCGAGCCGTTTGGAAGGCTTTTTGTCGGTAAGAGGCGTGGAGCCGCGGTTATACGTTTTGAGCAGCATATTGTCGACCATACCCATACTGCCGACAAGCCCCATACCTATGCGGTCTTCGGGCACGAAAGAAAGCGAAACTCCCATTGCACGGATCTTTTTAGGCGTTTTGCCAATAAGCGATTCGTTTTTGCCTTCGGGCGATATATAAACGATCTCTGCGCCGGGTTCGGGTTTCTGGAGCCCGGCTATCGATTCCAGAAGTTCTTTCTGACCGCAGCCGGAAATGCCCGCTATGCCGAGTATCTCGCCCGAGTAGGCGTCGAAAGTGATATCTTTAAGAACTTCTATATTCTCGGCGTTTTTGCAGGAAAGTCCGCGGACGGAAAGTCGAAGCTCGCAGTTTTTGGGTTCGGGTCTGTCGATATTGAGTTCGACTTTTTGGCCGACCATCATTTCGGTAAGCGAAAGTTCGGTGGCGTCGCAGGTCGGAACGCTGTCGATATATCTTCCCTTGCGTAAGATCGCGACGCGGTCGGAGATCTCGAGCACTTCCTGAAGTTTGTGCGTGATGATGACGATGGTCTTGCCGGCGTTGCGCATATTCCTTATGACGTTGAAAAGCTTTTCGGTCTCCTGCGGAGTGAGCACGGCGGTGGGTTCGTCGAGTATAAGGACGTCGGCGCCGCGGTAGAGCGCTTTGACGATCTCAAGCGTCTGCTTCTGCGAAACGGACATATCGTATATCTTCTGGTCGGGATCGATCTCGAAGCCGTATTCGCTGCATATTTCGAGAATACGCTTTTTAGCGGTCTTGAGATCTATTACCGCGCCTTCGTCGAGACCGAGTATGATGTTCTCGGCGGCGGTGAAGACGTTTACCAGCTTGAAATGCTGATGAATCATCCCTATGCCGAGCAGATACGCGTCGTGCGGGGAGCGTATGGAAACGTGTTCGCCGCGAACGTAGATCTCGCCGCTGTCTGGGTAATAAATGCCCGAAAGCATATTAAGGAGCGTGGTCTTGCCGCTTCCGTTTTCGCCGAGCAGCGCTAAGATCTCGCCTTCGTATATGTCCATCGTAATATCGTCGTTGGCGATAACGCTGTTGCCGAATCGCTTTGTTATTCCTTTTAGCTGTATTACTGGAGTACGTTCAGGTGCCATCGAAACCTCCGGAATGAAATGTTCCATAAACGAGTGAAGCCGCTGGTTGGAGCGGCTTCACTCTATGGTCAAGTGCTATGGATCAGTTGAGTTCGGTTATACCGTCGATACGGATCGAGAACGCGGGAGCGCTCTGTACGTAAGATTCGTGGAACTGGCCGTCGGAAATGACATTGTTGGCGTCGTTGACCCAGTCGCCGTTGGTGTCGGAAGCGTAAGCCCAGGTAACGGTCTTGCCGCCGACGGTGAATTTGGAAGTGTCGAACACTTTGACAGCGCCGGATTTGATGTCGTTGATGACTTTTTCGACTTCTGCGGCGGTGCCAGCAGCGCAGGCGGTGCCGAGTTCGGTGACGTTAACGGCGTCTTTCTTGTAGCCGGCAGCCCAGTTGGTGGCTATATCCTGGCCGTTGATGGCGCAGGCGAGGGCGTACTGATAATAGACTTTCCAGTTGTTGGAAGCGGAAGTGAGAGCCGCGTCGGGGCAGGCGTCGAGCATAGAGACGTTGTAACCGACGGAGTAGACTTCGATGCCTTTGTTGTGGGCTTCCTGAACAGCGGTAGGAGCGCCGGCGGAGTCGGCGTGCTGGCCTATGATTATGCAGCCTTTATCGATAAGGAGTTCGGCAGCGGCCTTTTCTTTATCGAAATCGAACCAAGAAGAGGTGTAGTAAACGTCCATTACGACGTTGCTGACGACGGATTTGAGTCCGAGATAGAAAGCGGTGTAGCCGGAAACGACTTCGGCGTAGTTATAAGCGCCGACGTAGCCGATGCGGATGTTGTCGCCGTCTTTGTTCTTGTCGGCGACTTTGCCGGCGTCGATGAGTTCCTTGAGTTTGAGACCGGCGATGACACCGGAAACGTAACGGGATTCATAAACGGCGGTGAAAGCGTTGCTGAAGTTGCTGAGGTTGGCGGCAGCGGCGGTATCGCCGGTCATAGCAACGAAATGAACGTTGGGGTTGGCCTGGGCGAGAGCTGCCATATAGCTCTGGTGACCGTAAGAGTTGGAGAAGATGTAGGTGCAGCCTTCGTTGATGAGCTGGTTTCCTGCTGCGGTGACAGCGTCGGTCTCGTCGATCTTGTATTTCCAGATGATCTGGCTGTCGGCGATGCCGAGAGCTGCGGCGGCGGCTTTGATGCCGTCCATATGGGCTTTGGTGTAGCCTTCGGTGTCGTCGCCTACGAGGATGACGCCGATCTTGACAGCGGAAACGTCGCCGGTGATGGTGATGTCGGCGGCGGTGGTGTCAACGGCGCCGCAAGCGGCAAGTTCCTTTTCGCCCGAGAAACCGTAAGCGGCGGAACCTTCTTCGGGGGTTTCGTTATTCCCGCAGGAAACGAAAGCCACGCAAATAAGGGCAAGGCAGAGGATAGCAGAGATGATCTTTTTCATTGTTTGCTCCTTTTCTGTTTTTAATGTATTTTATTGTTTATTGTATCGCTAAAACTGAAAAACGGCGGGGATACGAATGCATGTTCCCGCCGTAAAAGCAAAAGTGAGAAACACGCTTATAGTCGGGCAATTTGACGGCTGCCCGGTAGAGACTTTCTGACCATATTACAGAGGATATATAAGCACGAATTCTATTATTGTATTGATAAACCTATTATACGCGTAATTTCGACAAAGTCAAGAGCGGAACGGCAATTTTAACATTTTTTACGTTTCGCACAATACTCGCCTTAAAAGAAGTCCGATTTACTGCAATAAGATAAATCCGTATGCGCAGGATGCGATCAGAGGAACTCGATCCCCTCTTTTTCGCTCATACTTTTAATGCGCGCGAGAGATTCAATGCGCAGGCCTTCGGCGCGGAGATCCTCGCCGCCGGGCTGGAACGCTTTTTCAATAATGATGCCTGCGCCCACGGGATTCGCTCCCGCCTGGAGCACGATATCCTTGAGGGCCCTCAGCGCGCAGCCGTTTGCGAGAAAATCGTCGATTATAAGGACGTTTTCGCCGGGTCTTATGAATTCCCTGGAAACGATGACGTTGTTTTCGGTCTTGTGGGTGAACGAAAACGCTTTGGACGAATAGACGCTCGCCGACTGGTTCACGGTCCTCGATTTCTTGGCGAACACCAGCGGGCAGCCGAAATATTTTGCGGTCATTACGGCGGCGGCGATCCCGGAAGCTTCTATAGTTAGAACGCGGTCTACCTTTACGTCTGAAAAGAGGCGGTAAAATTCTGCGCCGATGGAATCCATAAGCGCGGGATCGATCTGATGGTTAAGGAACGAATCGACTTTGAGGATGTCGTCTCCGATGATCCTGCCGTCTTTTTTGATCCTTTCTTTAAGAATCTGCAAAACGAACGCCTCCCTTTTAAAGCGGCTTGCCGTCAGGGGTGAACAGCGGCAGCGGTTCGAGGAAGAGGATGTCGTCCCTCTTTGCCGCGTCGCCTTCGGCGAGGATCGCCATTTTGCCGCAGATGATGCCGCCCGCCTCAGTGACGAGTTTTTCGAGCGCGGTGAGCGATTCGCCGGTGGAAATGACGTCGTCGACAATAAGAATGCGTTTGCCTTTCATAGCAGCGGCGTCGGCGCCGTCGAGATACAGGTGCTGTATATGGTCGGTCGTGATGGAACGGACCGCGACGTCGAACACGTCAACCATATAAAGCTTTGTGGCTTTGCGTGCGACGAAGTATTTCTTGTCGCCGTGCTGGCGCGCCATCTCGTAAGCGAGCGGAATGCCTTTGGATTCGGCGGTGATGATATAGTCGTATTCAGGCGCAATTTTGAGCAGGTCGCCCGCGCAGCAGTTTGTGAGCTCGGGATCGCCGAATATGACGAACCCGGCGATCGAAAGCGATTCGTTGAGCGGGCATATCGGCAGGCGGCGGGTGCAGCCGGCTATAACTGTCTTGTAATACTTTTGCGTGTTCTTTTTCATAACGTGCCTTCTTGTTTTAAAAAAGTTTTATTGCTTACTCAGTATGCCATATTTTGATCATAATGTCAATAGCAACACAATATATTGTGTAAAAAATCGTTATCTTTTTTGTTGACTGCGCCGAACGGTTATGCTATAATACATTTGCCGCAAAGGCGAAGACGCCGTTTTGGCGCATTTTTCGGAGTAGATGGCTTATGGAGATTGCCGCTCAGATTATCGGCTTTTTCGGGACCGGGATGTCGTTCCTTTCGTTCCTTATGCCGAAAAAGAAACTAATAATAATATTTCAGGTGATAGCGGTCGCTTCTTTTACGCTGCATTATTTTCTGCTCGGCGGCTATACCGGAGCGATAATGA
>JAEEGI010015767.1_pt1 | contig 15687 bp, 12 predicted proteins | sample 8958751 | NCBI WGS metagenome assembly JAEEGI01 (sample SAMN16246545, study PRJNA631951) | gut metagenome | biome: gut microbiome; feature: rumen; material: KS-attached | host: Bos | place: Iran: Karaj | collected 2018-10
GATAAGATGGGCAGATCATACAGCAAGGCAGCAGTGACGGGATTTATTCTTGCGGTCACACCGGTCGTGATTTATACGCTTGTCATATTTGCTGATATGTTTTTCCGCAAAGCTGTTTTGACCACAATCAACCGTGAAATCATCCTGATACTCACAGATATTGGGGTTACGGCTTTTATAATGTCATTTGTTGCCGGATTTGTTCTTTCGATCGTCGGACTTATCACATCCATTCGTAAGAAGCTGAAAGGCAAAGCACTCGCAATAATCAGCTTGGTTATTTATCAGTTGGAGATGCTGATGGCTGCTTATGCCATATTACTCTCGCTTGCTATGGCGTTTAGCGGCGGCATTTAGCGGTGATATCCAGCCGGTGCAAACGAGTTGAAGACCGTTGCTTAGCCCTGCAGAATGCGGTTTACTGCTTCATCGTACTCTGCGTATTTCTTAGCTTTCAGGAGCTTTTTGATGTCGCGCTCTTTGCCATCGAAAAGCGCCTGCCAGTAAGACCACAACTCCCTCATCTTGTAGAGCACATTGATGTCAGGCGACATGACGTCCTGATATCCATGATAAACGGTGTCATGGAGCTGCTTGAATTTGGCAAAATCAGTCTGCGTTTCAAGGCCCTTGAGCTTATCTGCAAGAGACGGGTCGGATATAAGGCCCCTGCCCAGCATCACGGGATCAAGGGCGCTGCCAAACGAATTTACCAACTCTTCGTAATCCTTGCATGTAAAGATATTCCCGTTATAAACGAGCGGATTTTTCGAGTGCTCTAAAGCATATGCGAAATACTCCTTGCGGGGCTCACCCTTATAGAAGTCGGATCTTATCCTGGGGTGCACGATCAGCTCGCTTACGGGGAAGTTGTTAAAGATTTCCAGAAGATCGTAGAACTCGTCGGGATTATAGTAGCCGAGCCTTGTCTTGATCGATATCTTCACACCGCCGGATTCTCCATAGGAGTAAATGTCATCCAGAAACCTCTGAAGTGCCAGTGTCTCAGGGAGGAATCCCGCGCCTTTGCCCTTGGCGCAGACGGTGCCTGAGGGGCAGCCGAGATTGAGATTTATCTCGCTGTAACCCATCTCATGGAGCTCTGCGGCTGCTTTGATAAAGCAGTCCGATCTGCATGTAAGGATCTGGGGAACCAGGTTTATACCGGTGTTATTTTCCGGGGCGAGGTCTTTTCGCTCCTTGGGTGTCATGGCACACTTTTCAGACGGCGAGATGAACGGCGAAAAATACTTGTCCACATGACCGTAGATCCCGTCAAAAGTATTGCGGAATATGTGATTTGTGATGCCTTCCAATGGTGCGAAATAGATTTTCATGAATATATTCTATCACTAGCCGCATTTTCTGTTGTTCGAATGAATGAAGTAATTCTTCCGGTGTAGTAGAATTGATTAGAAGCCGGACAGCAGCTATAGACTGTGATTGTTTGATATGGGTTATTAATTGGGAACAACAGTGAACGAAAATCTGCAGATGACATACTATGAATTGTTTGAAATATCCGAAGATGCTTCTCCGGCAGAAATAAAGATGGCATACCGGAGTCTCATAAAAGAATGGCATCCGGATCTCAATCCTGATAAGCCTGATGCTGCTGCAATTACACAAGAAATCAACAAAGCTTATGGCATTTTGTCCGACCCTCTCAAGAGGGAACGTTACGATGAATACTTATCGTTTATTCGTGCAAAGACTGCTGTTGTTAAAGAAGAACCAGCTGAAGCTGCAAACGAACAGACTCCGGCAGATTACGATGAAGAAGATCATAGCGGCATGTCTTTCGAGGACTATGTGAAAAATGTTGCCGGCGAATCATATTCGGCATATCAGGATGCATTTACAGATGATAACCGCAAGTTCGATGAGGAAGGTTATAAGGAATACGTCAAAAACAAGGGCTCGATAATGGATAAGCAGGTTAAAAACCCTGCGTTAATCCTTATCGGATTTGCTGCTTTCATGATCTCAATGCTGTTTTTAAACAGAAGCGGACTGTTCCCGGAGATGGATTCAAATACCAAATTAATCTTCCCGATAGCATTGATTGCTATATCTGTGATAGCAGCAGTTTTCGAGATCCGCAAACGCAGCAAAGCATCCCGTGAGGCGCGCGAAAAGCAGCTGGGCGGAAACGATTCCATATCCGAAGCGGACAAGTGGTTTGAAGTATGGCTTTATCCTGAAATGCCCCTTGCTGAATGCAGGAAGGTCTTTTTCGACTTCAGTGTAAGAGTGGATAAACATATCCTCTCAAGGTTCAACATGATGAGCAGCGAGGATAAAAAGTTGTATGCTGATATCATCGAACTCCTTCAGGAATGCATAAAATTTAGAGAAAGATAAATATATTGGAGAGGAATACATATGACATCAGCTTTACTTAATACACTTGCAATGGTTTTCTTTGTTGCAGCAATAGTTTCTCTTGTTATGGCATTTTTGAAAAGGAAGGATTAAAGATTCAGCAGGGAATTTTTTCAATTATGGTCATACAACGGTCACATGCGTATTGTAGCATTTCTTCAAGGAGGGAATTCTGATGGTCAGGATCTTAGTCGTTGAAGATAATAAAGAGCTGCTTGCGCTTGTTGCCGGATATTTCAAAAACAAGGGTTCTTTTGACGTTTACACCGCTCCGGACGGCACCAGTGCGATGAAACTCATAGACGGAAAAGATTTTGATATCGCGATACTGGACGTCATGCTTCCAGGGCCAAACGGCTTTGAAGTCTGTAAGGCTCTCCGCCGCAAAAGCAGATGTCCTATTGTGTTCCTTACTGCGCTCGGAAATGAAGACAACATCCTTAAAGGCTATGAGATCGGCGCCGACGAGTATATGGTCAAACCATTCTCGCCTAAGGTCCTGTATGCCAAGTGCCTGGCACTGCTCAGCAGAACTGAGGCTGAACTTACCAGGGAAGATGTTATCGAGTGCGGCGGCATCAGACTGTACCCGCTCCGCATGGAAGTTGTTGCCGGCGGACAGGAAGTTACACTTTCTCCCAAAGAATATTTCCTCCTTAAAGCTCTTATGGAGAACAAGGGTATTGTTCTCGACAGAGACAGACTTTTGGATCTTGTATGGGGTGTCGGATTTGATGGTACCGACAGAGTTGTCGACAGCCAGATCAAGAAGCTCAGAAAGAGTCTGGGAAATTATGGTGGAGCGATCAAGACTGTGATCGGCGGCGGTTACAAAATAGTCTGACCGGAATAATAAGGAGTAAGTTTATGCGTAAGAAAGTTATTACCAAACCCAGGTTTGGGAAAATATTTATTGTCAGATTTCTGATCTGTCTGGTTTTATTGTCGATCGTGGCTGTATATGCAATCGATAGATATTACGATTTTCTTCTTGACCGTGTGATACATGAGCCCACAAAAGACTATTTCAGCCAAATAGTAGAACGTGCAGAAGCGCTTTCGAAAACGGAACCCGGCAGCGACGAACACAAGGATTGTCTGAACGATCTGAAACTGTCACTTGCCCTTTACCAGATGGCGGGCTATAACTACGCAGAGGTTCATGTCGGTGATCTCAGAATGGCCACTGATAAAGATACTGCATTCTTCTATATTTACGGTGATGTTGGGTATAAAGATCCGCAAGTATTATTCATAGAAGATATCTCATATCTCGATCCCCTGAATGAGTTTCTGAGAGAGAACGGGTATAGAGACGAAAGACAAGATACAGATTATTACTACCGTTATGAACGGGATCCGAATGTGTTTTTCTCACCTTTTTATCATGCCAGATATGAATACATTAGAAGTGCTTATGTGAACCGCGATGATCATACTTTTCTTCCGGGGGTTATTGAATTCGTTATAAAAGATAAGCACTATGAAGTGGATTGCACTCCGGCTGATACTAAGGGCTATGAAAAATTGGAATTTGATCGCGGGGATGATTGTCAGCTTATTCCGGCATACAGGATAGCGACCGACCTTTCTACAAAGGATCTGTATTATCATGCATTTCCGGTTGTCGGTGGAGAAACCCGCACCTTTGACAAAGAGGATTTCGAAAACATATCAGAGATTTCCAGGGAAATGGATTTCGAGGTAGATAACTCTTGGAGCGTTGATGTCAGTGGTTATAAAATAGACAATGTTTTTGTAATCGCACCATTTTACTGTGCATTTATAATACTTGCTGATCTGGTTGCGGCAGTCGTCGTTGCGCTGGTTCTTGCGATTATCAGATACCAGAAAGATAAAACTGTTTGGGAGATCTTCGATTACAGGGTCAAGACAACAGAGGCAATGGCGCACGATCTTAAGACGCCTTTATCCACGATAATGTTTTATCTGGAGAATCTCGAGGAATCTTCTCACGACTCCGCGAAAGTGCTCGAATACAAGAATGATATCAATGATAAAGTCGTGGCTATGGATCACATGATCGGCGATATTCTCCTGCTCTCCAAAAGTGAGTCAGGCAAGGTAAATCTTAACAAGGAAGAGTTAAGCGTGAAGGCCCTTGTCACTGAATGTCTGAAAGATTTCCCCGGAATGAAAACGGAGATCAAAGGTGATGACATTACCCTTATAACAGACAGAAAGGTCCTTTCCCAGGCGATCAAGAACCTCCTTTCGAATTGCGACAGATACGGGAAAGAAGGAAGTGCTGTTGATATCGCCATCGAGCCTGATGCGCTTACGATAACCAATAAGACGGACAAGATTTACGATGATGTTGATTCACTCAAAAAGCCGTTTGTCAAAGGCGAAGATTCAAGAGGCAGTAAAGGCGCCGGAGTAGGGCTGGCTATAGCAGACAACAACCTTGCGATATTAGGTTATAAGCTTGAACTGGCATCTGAGCCGGACGGTTTCAGGGCGAAGGTGAAGTTTAAGACTTAACTGTAATTATCCTGATTAACAGGCCCGCAGTTTTTGCGGGCCGTTTTTTATTCCATGGTGTTTTTACTTGGTATAATGATTCACAGACCATCTGACACATGGAGTACACAACGCCGGTTTAACATAGCGTCAACAAACAAAACGAGGGAGAAGATCATGCCACGCATTTTATTTGCAGAAGATAACGATAATCTCAGAGAAGTCGTTACGGATTTTCTTTCCGACAACGGCTTTGAAGTGGTTTCGGTTCCGGACGGCGATGATGCGTGGGAAAAGTTCCTTGACGAGAGATTTGATCTCGTGCTGCTTGACGTTATGATGCCCGGAATGAGCGGATTTGATCTTTTGCGCAAGATCCGTTCCAGAGAAGACATACCGGTGATCCTTGCCACGGCAAAGGTTCAGGAGAAGGACCAGCTCCTGGGCTATTCGCTCGGCGCGGACGAATATGTCACCAAACCGTTTTCTCTGCCTGTTCTCGTTGCAAAATGCAAAGCAGTGCTTGAGCGTGCCGGCGGCCGTGCCATGACGGGAAAGACTTTCTCAGATGGCGGCTTTTCCGTTGATTTTGTGACGCACAGAGTTGCTCTTAACGGAAAAGAGATCAAACTGGCGTCTCTCGATTTTGATCTTCTCAGCTACTTCATCTCCAACCGCGGAAGAGTTCTTTCCAGGGTACAGATCCTGGACCGCATATGGGGCTTTGATTACGACGGCAATGACCGTGTCGTGGACACCCATATCAAGAGACTCCGCAAGGCCCTTGGAGAATACGGCAGTCACATTGAGACAGTCGTTAAGGAGGGTTACCGTTTTGTTTGAGTGACGTCTTATTGAGGATGATCAGGAGAAACGGTTATGAAAAATTCAAAAAAGGGAAAAATTAAAGCTCTTGTTCTGGCAGAGCTTATGGCAATATTGGTTATTTTGCTCGTTTCGGCTGCCCTCTATATCGGTGCCAGACACCAGGTGAAGGCCTCCAGTGATGGGATGATATTCGGGCTTAACGAGATGCTTTATGACTACGATGAGCCTGCGTCAGCCACAAGAGAAGCTCTCCGCACCATACAGACAATAGAGGCATCTGCAGGATATGAAGGCAATGTTTCCGCGCATTTAATCGATAATTCTTCCGATGGTTCTTTCTGGCTTGAAGGAAGGATCGCAGCATTGTTCTACAAAGAGAATGGTGAGGTAAAGCTCTGGAATCTGAATGAATATTTTAAAGACAGCGAAATTGACACGCTCATCGATCTCGTTACGGATAAGCACTATTCGGGGCATCCGGTCATAATGAAGATCTCCGTTAAGAAGAGCGAAACCGGCAAAGAGATTCCCGCAGGAATCGAGATCGGATACACGCATTTCACCCGGATAATCATCGGTGATATCACAGATGGCGAAATGTTTTACGATGAGACCGATGAGGAGCCGCGCATTACTGAAGTCAAGCTTTTCGCGCTTCCTCAAAGCGAGAAGTGGAACAAACTTCTTGAAGATGAGGAAAATCATACCCTGAGCAACGTGTACAGGAATTCTGTCTTGTACAACGGTTCGATGTTTCCGGGAAGCTCGAAATATTCTGTTGCTTCCCATAGTGATTTTCCGGTAGTCGTGTTTTCAATCGCTTTTGATTTCAACAAGATAGCGCTCGACCAGTCTCTGCCACAGATGCTCCTGGCAGCGGTCTTCATCCAGACTTTTGCGATCTATTACATGATCTATTTCTCGAAAAGAGAACAAAAGCGTGAAGAAGCGAGAAGATACAGAGACAATTTTATTGATGCGGTTGCTCATGAACTGAAAACACCGGCCTCCGTCATTCAGAATACTTCGGAATATCTGTCTACCGGACTCCGCCCCGAGAAACAAGAGCACTATCTTGAGGTCCTGAAACATGAGAGCGGTCACATGAACGACCTCCTGAACCGGATGCTCGCATATTCGAGAGTAAAGGGCGGCACGGCCGATCTTAAAGCTCAAGATACAGAACTAGATGCACTGGTCGACGAAGCAGTTAGATCCTATGAAGAGTCCGGCATCATCATTGAACGTGTAAAGGGCGGCTCCAAGGTCAAATGCGACCCCGAACTTATAAAGAGCGTTATCGATAATCTTGTTTCTAATGCAGTCAAATACGGCGAACACGATGTGCCCGTCAGGATCGTGACGCAGGGGACAAAGCTCTCTGTCTGGAATAAGGTTAATGTTGAGGGTGAAGTCGGCAGCGAAGATCTCTGGAACTCCATAGACCGCATTGAGATAAAAGGGCGCGGGTCTAACGGGAGCGGAGTCGGCCTGGCTATAAGTGCGGTGATACTTGATAAACACGGGGCCTCCCATAAGGCGGAATACAAAGACGGCGGAATTGAATTCTCGTTTGATCTGTCCGGGAAAACGCCCAAAAAGTACAGCCGTTTGCTGTATATTCCCAGCATCATTCAGTTCATCGTATATGCTCCGCTCGTGGTTTACTGGACAAACCTCTACATGCAAGGCGGACAGAACGGTATATTGCCTTTCGTGTTAATGAGCTGCTGGCTCCTGCTGACGATATGGCCTTTTTACGTCATTGTCTCGAACAGCCAATGAGAGAAACATAATTTACTTAAAGTGCCCGGGTGATCCCGGGCATTATATTTCGGGCATTTTTGATGTTAATATAAAAAAATCGAAAATTTTTCTCGAACCACCGAATAATTCGCATCGCTTATTCGTTAAGAGAGTAGATGCGGATAGAAAGGAGCAAAAAAGATGACCGGCAAGGAACTCGAAAAAATCTACAACGAAGCTTATAAGGCGGTATATTGGACGGCTATGTCGCTTCTCAAAAATGAGGCTGACGCAGAAGATATCGTCCAGGATACATTCGTATCTTTCATGGAGTCATATTCAGATCTGACAGATACGACAAAGGCCACAGCTTTGTTAAAGAAGATCGCTGCCAATAAGTGTCTTGATCGCATTAAGCTCGCGAAAACAGACAACATGGATGAAGAGTTCTTTGATAATGTCGAAGCTATTCCTGAGGACTTCCTTCCTGATTCGATTGTCGAATCAGATGAGATGCGCAGGATCGTCATGGACATCATCAACAATTCACTGTCTGAAGATGTCAGAAGAACACTGATCCTGTTCTACTTTGACGAGATGAGCACCAAAGAGATTGCTGAAGCATTAGACATTCCCCAGGGAACCGTTCTGCGCCGTCTTAACTTTGCCCGTAACAAAATCAAAAAGGAGGTCGAGAAGTATGAAGAAGAAAATGATACGAAGCTGTTTGGTATGGCTATCCCATTCTTAAGCAAACTTTTTATCAAAGAATCCGAGCAGGTAATCTTCAAACCCATGCCTGCATCATTTTCCAATCTGTCCGCATCAACAGAGGCTTCAAAAGCCGGAACAAAACTTGCCAAAACGGCAATAGAGAAAGGGACAGATATTATGAAAACAAAGATCTTGATCGGTAGCGTAGCTGCAGTAGTTGCAGTTGGTGCAACAGTAGGAATAATCATTGGTGTAGCAAGCAAGAAGCACGACACAAAGCCTGAAACAACCAAAGTGACACGAGAATCCGAAAACTACACTTCTGACGATGATGAATCGGAGGGAGTTGTTACGACGAATACATCAGCATCTGATGTTGACGACGAGGATGTAATCCCTGCAGGATACCTCAGCCACAATGAGTTAGCTGATATCTTAAACAGTGTACCGCCTGATGAGTGGTGCTCAGGCTGGACTACAACAGCTGAAAATGATTATTGGCGCGTAGAAAGCAAACCTATGTATGTCAGAAAGATAGGTCAAATGATGGGCCTGAAGTACATAGAACCCATTGTTGTTTTTAAGATAACTAATATTTCAGGAGAAACTTATAATATCTCAGGTGGCTGCACAAGTACTGATACTGAAAGCAAACCGAATTCTTCCGGTGTAGATGTTGATGTAGCTCCGGGTGAGACTGTCTACCGTTGTATAGCTATCAGCGCAAACGCGATAACCGATGGGGAAGGAACCCGTTATGTGTTTGATACTGCCCGTATAGTTTTCAATACTTGGGATCCGAAGACCTTTGAGGCTCCGAGAAAAGACGGTACATGCAGACTTTATTTTGATGTTGATTTCACGAAAGTAGAGAAACTGGATTTCTGATTCAAACTGGATCTAAACGCAAATAAAAACGGCCTGCCTCGTATGAGACAGGCCTTATTTTCGTGCGGGTTAAAACTTAGAGAACTACGTTGATGCCTTCGATGTCGAGTGTTGCGAAAGGTCCGGGAATAATAGCCGTACGCTTCGCGCCAAAGTAGTCTGTGTCGAAGATGATGTCGTTGCCGTCCTTATCTTCGAATCTCTGCTGGGGCTCGAAAGCCTTGCCGAGAACGTCTGTCGTGACGAGGTCAGCTGTGAATGAGCCGACGGCTTCAGCAAGGTTTGTCTCGAGATAGACCTTGTCGCCGTCTTCCTTTACATTGACATAGACCTTTGTCTCATCATTTACGAAATAATTCTTTTCCTTGCAGTAGCGCAGAGCGCCGCCGAGATATGCGTTTCCGTCGATCCAGACGGGGAGCTTGCCGAAATGAGCCTCAGCGATCTTCATCATGTCGGGCGTGTCACTCTCCATATCGAACTGCTTGATCCATTCCTCATAGAGAGGATACTGGTCCCAGACGTGTGTTCCTACCACGCGCTCTTCAACTTCGACCCTGCCGTCATCGAAAGTGGATACAAGGGAGGCCTTCGGGTGCTTCTGGAAGAAGATGTTGTTATAGAATCTGTCGTCGCCGTGGAGGATCGTCATGAAGCCCATGACTTCAGTCCTGTGCGGCATGTGGTAAGGTGTGTAACGCCAGTCTGTGCCTGCACCTACGGATGTGAATGCACCGCAGATGAGGTTATGGACCATGGCGACACCCTGTGTTGCGATACGAAGGGAGGCGTCGGACAGGAGGATATTGTTGTCGATCAATGTAGGACCGTGGCCGACTTCGACGAAGATGTCTTCGCTGCCCATGCCGCCATTGAGAGGTGCAGCGTATTCAGGACGCTGGTTGTCGTGGAGGAGATTCTGCGTAATGCGTGTGCCCTGAGCTTCCCAGTCAGTCCAGATGCCCATGACGCAGTGGTGAATGTGGTTTCTTCTCATGATGACGTCGATAGCTGCGTGGAGCTTGATGCCCGCAACTTCAGCGCCGCCCAATTCCATCATGTTGTTGATGTGATGGATGTGGTTGTCTTCGATGATGGAGAAAACAGCGCCCATTCGGCCGATGATGCCGCCCTGCTCGCAGTGGTGGATGTTGTTGCGGCGTACGATGTGGCTGCCGATATTCTCTTTGAGCCAGCCGTGATACTGACCGCGGCAGACTGCATCACGCTCCATCTGCGTGGGGCTCTTTAAGTGTTCATATGTGAAGTAGTGATTGTTCTCCGGATCCAGGTATTTGCCGAGGCCGATGCCGGAGCACTTGGAGAAGTAGACTTCGTTGTCTTCGATAATCCAGCCCTTTGACCAGTGAGGTCCGATCATGCCTTCCTGGAAAGCTGCCGGAGGAGCCCAGTTGGTAGCTGCCTTGCAGATCTTAAAGCCTCTTACGGTGATGTAGTTGCGGCCTGTCTCCTTCGGGAAGAAGCACATTCTTCTGACGTTGATCTCGGCCATCTCGGAGTTGGGGTCGAGGCCGCCGAAGTAAGCGTAGATGACTGTCTTATCGCCCTTCTGCTCTGCGTACCACTTGTACTTTGATTCCTCAGGAACCCATGAGCACTTGTAGACCTGAGCCTTGATGACTTCGTCAACGGAAGCTGCCTCATAGAGTCTTCTGTCGTTGATGTAAACGCATCCCACGTGTCTGTTCTTGCCTGCGAAATACCAGTCGCCGTAGCAGAAAGTCGTGTAGGGATTGTAGTCAGGCGCGAAAACCGAATTATCGACTTCGCATACATAAACGTCGCCGTCGTAAGGCTTCCATGTAGTGATCTGCTCGGCGCCGGAGATCGTTGCTCCCAGAGGAACGTCGCTCACATATGTGATTCGTGCATCTTCTGTACCGCCGTTGGCAGGTGATACATATTCCCTGTAAAGACCGGGTGCTACGTGAACAGTGTCGCCGGGTTTTGCAATTGCTGCTGCTTCGGAAATCGTGCCGAACGGCTTCTCCTTAGTGCCGTCACCTGAGTTGTTAAGGAATTTGATGTCTACATAAAGTTCCATGGCGGTACCTCTTTTCTAAGGATTTTTTGAGTTGTAAATCTAATATAACAACGCGCGTGCGAAAAATATATAAAGATTTGGGATATAAGTGTTGTAATGCTTTTCGAGCTCTTGAAAAAAATTTTGCATTTGCTGTTGACATCATTTTCGCAGGGTGTTATAGTTACCACGACAGACGTAGTACGACAGTCGGAGCAACGGCAGACGTAGCAACGACAGACGTAACAAAAACTGGAAGGAGATAGGCTATGGCAGAAATCAGCAGCGATGTCATTAGAGGATATAACGACATCATCATTCTGTTCCTGCTTCTTAATTCACCGTCATACGGATACGAGATCTCAAAGCAGATCCGCACGATGTCCGAAGATAAGTACATCATCAAGGAAACGACGCTCTACTCGGCATTCACGAGAATGGAGAAGAACGGGTTCATCGAATCTTTCGTAGATGAGGATCTGGCAGGCGGAAAGAAGAGGACTTACTACCGCATTACGCCGGTGGGCAGGGATTATTACCGCGCTAAGTGTGAGGAGTGGACACTTACAAAAGAAGTTATCGAAAAGTTTATTGCAGGTTGAGGGGAGTACATAAAATGAACGCTATTAGAAATTATCTGGACAATATGTTCCGCAATCTTCCGAACACGGAAGCTGTAAGGAGAGCCAAGTCAGAGCTTCTCCAAATGATGGAAGATAAGTACGAAGAACTTATCGCAGAAGGCAAAACAGAGAACGAGGCTGTCGGTATCGTTATCTCAGAATTCGGTAACCTCGATGAGCTCGCAGATTCACTCGGAATCTCTGAGGCAGTTACCGAGAATCCCGTTGAAGACAAGCCGATGCTCTCAATGGACAGAGTTAAGGAATACCTTAGCATGAATAACACCAGGGCGATCCTTACACCTTTGGGAATCGCGCTCTGCATCTTAAGTGTAGTATCACCTATCCTTGTAGACATCCTGCCGGTCGACCTTGATATCATCGGAGCAGGCGGACTGTTCTCTTTGATCGCTATCGCTGTAGGACTCTTCATTTTCTCCGGCATCAAGAACAAGGAATATGCGGAGGTCAGGAACAAGGAATGTTCACTCAGCATTGAAGGCGCTGAATATGTAAGAAACGAGAGAAGAGGATTTAAGAATTCATACGGTCTTATGTCTTCCTTCGGTATCGGACTTTGCATCCTGAGCTTCCTCAATCCTATCCTTCTCGACAGGATCCCGTTCATCGACTCAAATGTCGGCGCAGCAATGATGTTTGTTTTCGTAGCATTAGGCGTATTCCTTATTACATCAGCTAATACAAGAATGAATGGTTACGACAGGCTTCTTGCCCTCAATGAATCAGGCAAGATGAGCGAGGAGTTCGTTCCCAAGTCTGACCGTAAGGTCAATAAGGCCCCCATCATCATCTGCTCCATCATCGCTATCGCAGTAGTTGTTATCTCAGCAGGTGTCAGATTCATGCTTCCTTTAATGGGAATCTTCATTAAGGACGACATCATCGACACAGTCGCTACAACATATGAATTATCTGACGGCGGAAATGTAGTTGCTGACGCACAGGGCGAAGTTAAGTCAATCAAGTTAGACCTTAATGCTTGCGCAGTTAACTTTGAGGTCAAGGATGGATCAGGCCTTATGGGAATCGAGTACTCCGGCGACAAGAAGCTTAAGCCTGAGATCACTTTCGAGAACGGAAAGCTCGTTGCAACACAGAAGATACAGAAGAGCTTCTCATTCCGTTCTTATAATAGCCCCAAGCTCACGATCACGATCGGCACTGATGTAAATCTCGACAGTCTCGAAATGAACATCAATGCAGGCGACATCAACATGAAGAATGTTAAGGGCGATTACCTCTTCGGTGATTTCAACGCAGGCAACATCATCATCAAGGACTGCACATTCCGCAAGGCTGACATCGATGCAGATGCAGGCAATATCCAGATCGACGATTCTGATTTCAAGGAGCTTAAGATCGGAACAAACGCAGGCAACGTTCAGATCGAAGATACTGATCTCGTCGACGTAGAGGTCGAATCAAACTTCGGAAACGTAGAGATCAAGGGCTTGGACGACGTTAATGCATACGATATCGAGTGCGAAGTTGACGCAGGTTCGATCCAGGTCGGCAGGAGCTCATCAGGCAGACATTACAGTTCAAAGGGTGCAGGCGCAGGCTCTATCAAGGTAGAGGTTGACGCAGGTAACATCGAGATCAAGTAAAACGTGCTCTTCCGGGCTGTAAAAAGCCCGGAGAACCTGTAAGGTTCGGCACAAACAAACGGCACGGTATATCTTTAAAGGAGGCTTAAAGATGATCGACAATAATGCAATTTCCAATCTCTGCCAAAAGGCAGTCGAAATGAGATCTAAAAGTTACGCTCCATACTCGGATTTCCTCGTTGGCAGCGCGGTCCTTACTGAAGACGGTGAGATCTTTACCGGATGCAATATCGAGAACAGCGCATTCGGCCCCTCCATATGTGCTGAACGGACTGCAATTGCCAAAGCTGTAAGCGAAGGCCATAAGAACCTTGCTGCCATCGCGATCGCCGGCGGCAAGAGAGACGGAGATCTGCAATACTGTGCACCTTGCGGTGTCTGTCGGCAGGTGATGAGAGAATTCTGCAAGCCTTCTTTCAAGATATACCTGGCCAGGAGTGCCGATGACTATAAGGAATTCACCTTAGGTGATCTCCTTCCGGAAAGTTTCGGTCCGGAAAATTTGGAATAAGTTTTAGTTTGGAATCCAGGATAGGGAAAAGAAAATTGCGATTGTTGCCGGGCGGGAGTGCTGTCCCGGCAACAAGCAGTTTAAGGGAAAAAGGAGGGTGACAACATGAAGATCAGGAACATCTATTTTGGCAAACGCATACCGTTCTTCTGCATCGCGGTGACGGTGCTCTGCATTGTTGTCACCCTGATCTCACAGCTGATCCCTTCGACATATGGGGCATTCAGGTTTATGTATCCTGTGAAGTATCCGTGGCAGGTGATCTCCTACATTTTCCTGCAGGGTGCTCCTCAGGAACTGTTGCCTGAAGGCTTTCAGTATTCGGCAATGGAACTAACTATCGGACACCTGGGATATAATCTTTTGCTCATACTGCCTTTCGGCATTCTGGTCGAGAAGATAACAGGCACAAAGAAGATGCTTATCCTGTTTGCCACGACATGCATAGCGGACCTTATTGCCAATCTGATAATGGGTTCGATCTACACAAGGGATGGTGCTGATTACGGCTGTGCCGGTGCTTCGGGAATGGCTTTTGCGTTCATGCCGGTCGGCCTCTATGCACTGTTTTTACTTGGAAGCAGATTCGGTTACGGAAAGCTCTTTAAGCAGATAGCTTTCTACGTATTAATGAGCATTGCGATCCCGACGATAATCATATCCGTGACACCTAATGTTGCGGGCGTCACCGGCATTCCTTCTATGGTGATACATCTGCTGGGACTTGTCATCGGAACTTTTTTCGCGATAGTGTTCCGCAAAACGTTACAGGAATTTTTCGACAAAGAAAAAGCAGCAAGAGAAGTCATTACTGTGGGCGGTTCCGAAACTGTATAAATATGCGAAAAACGTTCGAGCAGCGTGGAGTCAATGGTGTTAGAATCTGAAATATAGAGAAGAAGAGGGAACAGGTTAAAGTGACTGCTTATTACGAGATAATATTCGGCTTGTCGGTCTTACTGACGCTCATATATCTGGCGATCTGGCACAAGCATTTTGATGTGCACATTTCGCTTATCTTCGCGTTCATTCCCATAGCCAATCTTGGCTATGCTATGCTCGCGCATTCAAGAGACCTCAATACAGCGCTGACGGCCGTTAAGATCACTTACATAGGCGGCTGTTTCCTGACCCTGTTCATTACGCAGAGTATCTTAAGCCTTTGCCACATCAATATAAGGAGATGGCAGAGCGCACTCATGACCCTGGTCTGCATGGGTATATATTCATTCGCGCTGACGGTCGGCAACGCGCCATACTTCTACAAATCGGTCAGATTCGAGATCGACAAGGGCATGGGCAGACTCATTAAGGTATATGGTTTTGCGCACACACTGACTTATGTCGTCATCACGGTATTTGTCCTGATCAGCGCTGTCGCGATGATCTACAGCCTCGTTAAGAAGAATGATGTTTCCAACAAGACGATCCTGCTCCTGGCTTTCCCGATGACGGTTTCTTTCATCAGTTATTTTGCCGGAAAGCTCCTGCCTGAAGGCGTCGACGCGATGCCGCTGTCTTATGTTTTTGCACAGGTAATATACCTCGTAATCGTTCACAGACTGTGCCTTTATGACATCACTGATCTCGGTGTCGATTCGCTCGTAAAGAAGGGCGACACGGGATTCATCTCATTCGACTTTGACGACAAATATCTGGGTTCAAATGAGTCCGCGAGGAAAGTTTTCCCGGTCTTCAACGACATCAAGGTCGATACTTATCCGGGCAGGCATGAGGTCATCAAGAAGACGATCTTCAAGTGGCTCGAAGAGTTCAAGAGAGATGAGACAAAGGACCATTTCTATTATGAGGCCGGCGATAAGATCTACCTCGTCA
>JAEEGI010015769.1_pt1 | contig 15687 bp, 10 predicted proteins | sample 8958751 | NCBI WGS metagenome assembly JAEEGI01 (sample SAMN16246545, study PRJNA631951) | gut metagenome | biome: gut microbiome; feature: rumen; material: KS-attached | host: Bos | place: Iran: Karaj | collected 2018-10
ATGTGCGCGTTCTGAGACAAGATGTTGCCATTGCCCAAGTCCAGATTGAGGTTCTCCATGTTGATGTCGGCATCGCCCTCTTTGGTGCGGGCATTGTAGTCGACACGCATGTCAATGTCGCCTGTGCCGCCCAGAGGTGTGTCGGAGAGTCCAAGTGCTTTCAGGTCGAGGTTGTCAACTTTGCCTTTCACATCAAAGAGGTAGTGGTCGTTGTTGATGGTTCCGTTGGCATTGAGATTGACACGATAGTCGGGGTTATCAGAACGCACATGGGCGTTGACATTGCCACCGTTCATGTTGACCCGAGCGGTGATGTCGCTATAGCGCTGCTTGTCGTAGACGATATTCTTGAGGTCGACATCGGCATCGACATTGGCCTTGCCGCTTATGAAGTCGAAACCATTGCCGCTTGCTTTGACATGGCCGGTGAGGTTCTCGGCAGGCACCATGGGCAGAATGGCCTTGACGGGGAAGTTGTTGAATGTGGCATCAACGTCGTATTGCTGTTTTTTACCATTGAAGCTGCCACTGCCCACCAGTTCGCCCGTTGCCATCTTCATGTTGATGTTGCCGGCATAGTTGTCGCCGCCAAACTTCACTTTGCCTTTGGCCTGCATGGGTGGCAGATTCACCTGTTTGGCGGTGGCCTTGTCGAGCAGGGTGGGCTTGATGAAGTCGAGATTCTGGAAATTGGCGTCAAAGGTCACATCGCCTCGCAGGTTCTTGGAATCGAGCACATTGTAGAGGTCGCCGTTCACTTTGGCGTGGGCATATTTTGGCACATTGGCATCAAAATTCTTGATTTTAACATGGCGTGGATTGCCATTGAGGTCGGCCTTGAGGGTGATGGGGTTGTATTGCGGCACTCCTTTGAAGGTCTCCCGCATTTCGGGAACGAGCGTGGTGAGGTCTTGTATGGCGAGTTTCGAGTCGGTCTTGACATCGAAGTTGCCATTGTGCCCGTCGGCAAGCACCGAGTTGTCGATGTGCGCATCCAGGTTCAGGTCGCTATGCATGGTCTTGAGTTTAAGACCGGTCACATCCATCTTCTCATCGTTCATGGCAAACTTGCCTTTGGTTTCCTTGATTTGGAAACCGCTTCGCTCCTTGGCCCGCAGCGTGTCGATGTCAAACGAGATGCTGGAGCCATAGTTGTTGAAGTTGGAGATGGCAATGTTCACATCGCTCACATCGAGATAGTCGGAGTCGAGTCCTCGTTTCGGTGTGCGCTTGGCTTTGTTGTTGGGGTTGAGGCGTGCCACAAAGTCGCGTAACCCATAGGTGGCGTGTGTGTTGGTGAGTTTGATGGTATCGGCCTGGATGCTCCAGGTGGCTGTGTCGCCAGGCAAGGTGTCGGGAGGCACGGGGTAGGTTTCGAGATACTTCTTGGCATCGCGCTCGTTCATCGTGTAGTATTGGCAGTCGGCACTATCTACACTAAGCGACCGGGCGGTGATAGTGTGGTTTGCCATGTCGACGAGGCCGTTATTGAGTTTTGCCTTGCCCACATGGCACTTCATCTCGTCGATATCGGGCTTCATCTGCATGTGGTAGTCGATGTCGTTGAGTGCCAGTTGCAGCGCATTGATGCGCCAAGGGGTGGACTCGGTGGTATCGGGTTCCTGAACCTTCTTGTGGGGGTAGGAAATGAGTTCCACCTTGCAGCCGGTGAGTTCACCATTTAGCAGGTTCACTTCGTGATTCTTGAGGTCGATGTCAGCGCCTTGCAGCTTGCAGTGGCGCACATCGGCGGTGAAGACGCTCGACGAGTCTTTGCTCACGGTGTGGAAGTAGCCGTTGGTGAGCTCGGTGTCACCGATTTTCACATTCAGGTCGAGCAGCGGCATGAACTCGATGCCTGCCGTGAGGTTCTCGGCCCGCAACATGGTGTCCTTGTTCTGGTCGAGGATGAGCACGCCGTCGACACTCAGGTCGAGCGGGAACTTGATGAGGATGCGGTCGATGCTGATGTCGAGGCCGGTTTTCTTGGAGGCATATTCGCAGGCATAGTCTTTCACAACATTCTGCACCCAAGGGATGTAGAGGGTAAATGGCAATAGGATGAGCAACAGCAACAGCACGCCCAGCGTCTTGAGTGTGCGGCGCAGAATCTTGTTCTTGATCCAGTGTTTCTTTTCTTCAGTGCTCATCGGTCGTTTCGGGCTGCCCCTATTAATTTAACCTACAAAACTAATAATAAATTTTAAATAATAACTAATATTATAGTAAAAATCTACAAAAACATTATTAAAATGAAGACGAGCAAACGAGCTGACAAGCTGACAAGGGGATTTGTAAACAAGTTTTCTCCCCCCCCCCAACTCCTCAACTTCGTTAGGGCAACTACGCTGCAAAGTTAGGGTAGAAACCTGCACCATCTGTTGAGTTGCAGGAGGGCAGAAAATGACGCGGGTGGTGGCAGGATTGGGAAAATGTGAGTATATTTGCAGTGGAAATCTTAACTGACGGTTAGATATGGCAAAGAAAAAGAAGAATTACCTGAAAGGCCGGGTGCGTGTGGTGCTTGCTGGAGTGGGCGCAGTAGCTGTCCTGGCCCTTGTGCTGCATTTGTGCTATCGCTCTCATACCGGAAAAGACCAGTGGACAAAAGGAAAGGAAAAGGAGTTTTACCTGAATGACTATAATGATGCCCATCTGCGCGCTGCCCAGAAGCATGGCATAGAACCTATCAGGAGCCGTGAAGGAATGGATTTCAGTTCCATAAAAGGATTGGAGAAAATTAGTGATTGCGATCTATATGCGGTGGACAATTTAACGCATTCGGTGCCTTACTTGACGCATAACGCCCGACTGCTGTTGGAGCGCATCGGTCAGGACTTCCAGGATTCACTGGCTGCAAGAGGAGCGAGGAAATATAAGGTGATTGTGACCTCGTGCCTGCGCACGCTCGATGATGTGGAGAATTTGACGAAGGTGAACCAGAACGCCTCGCCCCGATCGGCACACTGCTATGCCACGACATTTGACCTGGCCCATGCGCGCTATATCGATTTGCCATCGGATGGCAAGCCGATTAGTTATGCCGAGATGAAAATCGTATTGGGAAATGTACTCAAAGAGTTACGCAAGCGACGCTGGTGCTATGCACTCATTGAGGAGCGTCAGAGTTGCTATCACATCACTTCGCGCCGATAGTTATTCCTTCTCAGGAAGAGTGGGCTTGACGAGCAACGCACTGAGTTCGTAGAGCAGATAAAGCGGCAGGAAAACGATGGTGAGTGTGAAGGGGTCGCCCGTGGGTGTGATGATGGCGGCGAGAATGAGTAATATCACAATGGCGTGTTTCCTGTATTTCCTGAAGAATTCACGGTGAATCACCCCCAATTTGCCAAGCAGCCATGAGAGCAGTGGCAATTCAAAAACAATACCCAAAATGAAGATGAGCATCAGGAAGGTGTCCATATAACTGTCGAGCGAAATCTGGTTAGGGATGAGTTCGCTCACATGGTAGTCGGCAAGGAACCGCAAGGTGATGGGGAACACTACAAAATAGCCCACAGCCACTCCTAGGAAAAACATAAAGTTTCCCATTAAGAAAGCCTTTCTAACTCCCTTTTTTTCATTAGGATAGAGCGCTGGACTCACGAAGGTCCAGAGCAGGTAAATAATGATTGGGAAAGCAAAGACAAGCGCAAGCCAAAACGAGGTGCTCATGTGGATGAAAAACTGCGAGGCAAGCTGGATGTTGATGAGCTTGACCTCGAAGCCTTCGGAAGAAAAATCGGGGACGAAAGAGATGCCTGCCGTGATTTTCTCGAACAAGCGGTACAACGCAAAATCGCCGTGACAAGGAGCCAGGATGACTCCATCGAAAATGGAAGGCATGAAGATAAAGAAAGCGATGGCAAAGACCAGCAAAACAATAGCCGCCTTGAAGAGAACCGAACGCAAAGCGTCGAGATGCTCCCAAAGCGACATTTCTTGCAGTTTGTTTTCGTCGTTTTCTGCCATGTTTCAATAGTGATGCTAAATGCCAATGGCTGACGCACGGACAGAATGAGCCTCAGCCAATGGCATGAATGGAATGGGATAGGAAGGGTTATATTACTCCTTTTTGTCGGGGTTTGATGCGTTGTTAGGCTTCTCGTCGACCGATTTCTTGATTTCGTCTTCGACCTCGTTCATGCCTTGCTTGAAGCTTTTCACGCCTTTGCCGAGTCCCTTCATGAGTTCGGGAATCTTTCTGCCGCCGAAGAGGAGCAAGATGACGAGTGCAATAATAATGATTTCGCCTGCACCAAATGTGCCAAAGAGCAATAATATTGAGTTGAGCATAATCGTTATTGTTTAAATCTTTTGTGCAAAGATAATATAAGTTGCGGTTTTTAAAAAATAAAAAATTACTGGAGCGTGAATCGGAGGGTTTCCACATCGCGGCTGTTGGGACCAATCATGAGGTCAAATTCGCCAGGTTCGCAGTCATAGATGAGCTCGCTATTGTAGAACTTCAGTTTGTTGGCGGTGATGGTGAACTCGACCGTTCTGGTCTCGCCTGGTTTGAGCGTGATGCGTGCAAAGTCCTTGAGTTCTTTCACGGGCCGTGAAATGGAACCCACAAGGTCGCGGATGTAGAGTTGCACCACTTCGCTAGCCTCGCGTGAGCCGGTGTTGGTGACATTGACGCTGGCCTTGATGCTGCCATCGCGTGTCATTGTGGTATTGGAGAGCGTGATGGGACTATAGTTGAACGATGTATATGACAGACCGTAACCGAAGGGGTAGAGAGGCTCGTTGTCGACATCCAGGTAATTGCTCGTGAACTTGGTAAACCACTTGGGATTGGGGCGACCCGTGTTCAGGTGGTTGTAGTAGATGGGCACTTGGCCCACATTCTTGGGCATGCTGGCGGTGAGGTGACCACTGGGAGCCACATCGCCAAACACCACATCGCAAATGGCGTCGGCAGCCTCGCTGCCACCGAACCACACATTGAGGATGGTGGAGAAGTTCTCTTTTTCCCAGGTCATGACCGTGGCTCGACCTGAGAAGTTGAGCAGTACTATAGGTTTGCCGGTGGCCTTGAGGGCGGTGAGCAAGTCCTTCTGGGCATCGAGGATGGAAATGTCGCTACGGCTGCTGGCCTCGCCACTCATTTCGCTGGGTTCACCCATGGCAGCCACAATCACATCGGCCTGAGAGGCAATGCGTAAGGCTTCGTCACGCATTTCTTCGGCGCTGCGCGGGTCACGCATTTCGCGGCCGAACATGGTGCTGTTTTTCTCCAGTTCCTCGTCGTAGCACACATTGCAGCCCTTGGCATAGAGCACTTGGGCCTTGTCGCCCACGGCTCGCTGCATGGCTTCGAGCAGGGTGCTGTAGCGGTCGCTGGTAGCAGCCACGCTCCATGTGCCCGGCATATTGGCGCGGGTGTTGGCAAGCGGGCCAACCAGTGCGATGGTTCCTTGTTTCTTGAGGGGCAGCAGGTTGTCGCTGTTCTCGAGCAGCACGAAGGATTCTGTGGCAATGCGGCGTGCTTCGGCACGGTGCTCATTGGTATAGATGTCGCGTTTTGCACGCTTGGCGTCGAGATAGCGGTAGGGGTCGTCGAAGAGTCCCAGTTTGTATTTGGCTTCCAGGATGCGACGGCATGCGGTGTTGATGGCCTCGAGGGTGACTTTGCCCTCCTGGAGCGATTTCTCGAGGGTGCCTACAAAGCCGTCGGCCACCATGTCCATGTCGGTGCCAGCATTCAGGGCGAGTGCCGATACTTGCTGGAGGTCGCCCAGACCATGATTGATCATCTCGCTGATGGCAGTGTAGTCGGTCACTACAAAACCATTGAAGTGCCACATGTCGCGGAGCACCTCGGTCATGAGCCAGCGGTTACCGGTTGCCGGGATGTAGTCTACCGTATTGAACGAGGTCATGAAACTACCAGCACCAGCATCGGCAGCGGCTTTATAGGGTGGGAAATACTCGTTGAACATGCGCACACGGCTCATGTCGACGGTGTTGTAGTCGCGTCCGGCTTCGGGAGCACCATACAGAGCGAAGTGCTTCACGCACGCCATCATGGTGGTGGGGTCGGTGAGGTCGATGCCCTGATAGCCACGCACCATGGCCTCGGCAATGCGGCTGCCCAGATAGGGGTCTTCGCCACTGCCTTCGCTCATGCGGCCCCAACGAGGTTCGCGGCAGATGTCGACCATGGGGCTGAATGTCCATGCGATGCCGTCGGCAGTTGCCTCGACCGAAGCTATGCGCGCCGATTGCTCAATGGCCTGCATATCCCATGTCATTGACAAGGCAAAGGGGATAGGGAACACGGTTTCGTAGCCATGAATCACATCCATGCCAAAGATGAGAGGAATATGAAGTCGGCTCTGTTCAACAGCAATCTTCTGGATTTCGCGAATCGCTTCAACGCCTTTCAGATTGAAGAGTCCACCCACTTGTCCTAGCTTGATTTTACCAGCGATGTCACTGCTCTTGGCTGTTCCGGTAACAATGTCGCCGGTCACTGGTAGATTGAGTTGGCCGATTTTCTCTTGCAAAGTCATCTTGCTCATCAGGTTGTCGATAAACTGATTCATCTTTGCGTCACTGGCAGCCCATGCGCTTGCGGCAAATAAACAGGCAGCCAAAAAGACTGATAATTTTTTGTGTTTCATAGGAGATGTATTTATTTGTTGATTTGTTTCAGAGTGAAATTAATTAGTCTTAAAACCAAGTTTTGACAGACCATCCTGGATTTCAGGGCAACTCATGAAAAGGTTCCAGAGCAATCCTGAGCGGTAATTCTCGATCATTGGGGCAATCGTGCATTGGTCGATGGCCAGATAGTGGGGGACTACCCAATTGCTACTCTCGCTGAATGCGTCGTAGAAGCCATATTTTCCCCAAATCTTTGGTCCCTTTTTCCAGAATCCTTTCAAAGCATCCATCGACTCTTGTGGGGTATATGGCATTGATGACAGTGCGGCAGTGGGGGTGATGACTCCCAGGTCGTTGCTTGGGCAATGGGCCGAGTAGCCCACGGTCGAATAACTGGCAGTGAGGCCCCAGCAATCTTTGCCATACCCTTTGTAATGCTTGGGATTGGCAACGCAGTAGTCGTAATTGCTCAATGCGTGATTGCGCACCACATTCCAATAGTTGGCGTATTGGTCACTCAGGTTTCGAGGATCAAGTCCTATCCAGCTGTAGTGAGCCCAGAAAAGAGGTCCTCCGGTGGCTTCGGCACCATTGTGCTTCAGTTCCAACGGATGGTTATAGGGAGCTGCTGTAGTGGTTATGCCACCACTTCGTGCCCAGCCTTTGTGATAGGCTGATGCCGGTACTGGATGGGTGGGGGAGGCTGCTGCGAGAATATACACGATGAGGCACTCGTTGTAGCCTTCAAGCGGGAAATTCATTTCCCATGCATAGTTAGGCGACCAATGCCAATAGATGACATCTTGTCCGCCATGCGTGTACCAGTCAAACTCCATATCACGCCACAATGCATCGATTTTAGAGGCAAGAGCTTTTTCGGCTTCGTTGCCGTCTTTGAAATATTGTCGGACGCACAGCAGACCTTGCATCAAGAAGCAGCTCTCGACAAGGTCGCCACCGTTGTCTTTTTCCCCGAAAGGCTTGACTTTGCCTGTGGGTCCATGCAACCAATGGGGCCATACGCCATGGAATCGGTCGGCCTTCGCAAGATAATCCACGATTTTTGTGAGCCGTTTCACTCCTTCGTTACGAGGAATGAAACCTCGTTCGATGCCCACCAAAAGGCCTGCTATGCCAAAACCGCTTCCACCAGTAGTAACCACATCCTGGTCGTTTTGTGGATAATTGTTGTCTAAGTGAATGCGTTCACATGCCAGTCCCGATGTGGGTTCAGCGCCATCCCACATATAATTGAGATGCACTTTTTGAATGTAGTCGAGCAACTGGTCGTCGTTTTCAAAACTGAGCGGTCGTCCAGCGGCATCGGTAGTGCCTGAAGGCTCGTCGCTCGATGTGTTATTGCCAGCTGCCTTGTTACAAGAAAACAAGACAACAAATGCAGTGGCGATGATAATGTATTTTAGTTTCAGCATAGCTTATAGATTATTTGACATAAATTGTTTTAGAAAGTTTACTGCGGCCTGATTCATTTAATGCCTCGATGGCAAATGAATAACTGGTGCCAAGGTCAAGTCCTCTCAGGTCATACTCATTTGCACCATTCACTGTAATGCAATGATACAGCTTGTCGGGAGAGATGCCGTAGTAGATGTTGTATCCATAAGCATCGGGTTGAGCGAGCCAGGTGATCATGGCATTGCGTGGGTCGTTCTTGTCACGAGAAACTTTGAATTTCTTCACTTCGACGGGTGGGATGCCGTTGGCGTTGCCAAAGATGCGCAAATCGCTCAGGCAGAAGTATCCATTGCCTGGCATGTGAAGATTCTCGACTTTTATGAAACGGGATTTGAGCGGGGCGCGGAGCTGCACATAGTCGTGAGGGGTGTCACGGTCGCTGTCGCTCTTGTCAACGACAAGTTGCCATTCTTTGCCGTCGTTGCTGCTCCACACTCTATATTGATAATAAGTGTCGTTGGCGCGATTGTGTTGTAGGGTGTGATGGTCGTAGTAGTTCAACTGAAACGCATTGATGGTCATCACCTTGCCCAAATCTATCGTGGCCCATTCACCAGGATTGCCTGAGGCGGCACTCCAGTAGGTGCGCATGTTCTCGTCGGTAATGCTGCTTGCTGTGAGCGTACTGTCGGTGCTCGAGACGGTGACTGGTTTGCCGAAAGAGAGCAGCATCCAACCTGTGAATCGCTCTGATGGGTATTTCATGTCATAGTCGGCATTCCAGCAGGGATAGTCGCCAAAAGCAGTGTTGCACCACATGATACCGTCGTTGTCGAAGTACACGGGATATAGGCCGATACGGCGTTCGAATTTGTATTTGAGCGAGAGCATGCAGGTACCCACATGCCAGTAGTTGCCGTTAAGGTCGGTAAATGTGCCTCCATGTCCCACACCCTGAACAAACCCACCGGGCTTGTAGCTCATGGGATTGTGCCGCTGGTAGGTGAAGGGTCCAAGTGGGGAATCCCCCACATACACACCGTCGGCATACACCTTGAATTCAGTGCCCGGGGCACCATATTGGAAATAATAAAGCCCGTTATGCTTGGTCATAAACGCCCCTTCCATAAAAGGTTTCAGGGTCACTTCATCGTCGTTGTTCATGCCAAACCGTTCCCACCCGTGCTGCTTGGGCTGGAGCAGCACCAGGTCGTGTATCTTGCTGATGGGGGTGAAGTCTTGACGGCTTATCTGCACGCCTTTCACCGGATATTCATTGCTTGACCCATAATATTCATAAAGTTTTCCGTCGTCGTCTAGAAAAATGTAGGGATCCCATGTCGGGAGGGTGTTGCGCTCAATGGCTCGGCGAAAACGACCGCTTAGGGGTTGGGTGGTGTACCAGATGGGCAGACCTTCGTAGGTAGAACCTGTATAAAATAATGTGTCGCCACACACCCAAGCAGCAGGGGCACATTCATCATCGTCGTGCGGATATCGCTGAAACGAGGCTGGCGTGAAATCCCAGTCGCTCAAGTTCTTGGAGTAGTGGAAGCCGCCTTGATTGGTCGAGAACAGGTAGTATTCACCCTTGTAGGTGAGTCCCATAGGGTCGGCACTTGAGCGAAACGAACCACCATTGCGGGTGTTGTTGTTCCATGGTTCATAGTTGTAACTGATGTTCATGGGGTTGCAGTAGGTGCTCGTGGTGTTGTCGGTCGGGTCGTACCATTGCGTGGCTTGTGCGGCTTTTCGTTCGAGCGCTGTAGATTTGCTGGTCTTGGGCTGCAGTTTTACATTCACTTGGCGTTGCTGGGATAGTCGCTCCATGATGAGCATTTCTTTGCCGGGATAATAGATGCACAACTTGTTGTCGTTGTCGGTTCCGATAATTGAATATCGTCCCTGGGCATCGGTGTTGCAGTGCGCTGGACTGTAAAGCCACATCACAGTCGCCCTTTCTAGCGGTTGGCCATTCTCGTCGGTGACGATACCGGTTACCTCATAGTTGATGACTACAGGGATATAATAGTCGCTTATTTGCCCTTTTACGACCTTGATAGAATCGGCGGCAACTGGGGTTGAGGTCGCAAGCGCACCGAGACATAGACATGTGAGATATAATCGGTTGAATGGCATCGTTGTGAGTTTTTTAAAAAAAGGGGTGTCGCAGCATCAAGTGTTGCTTGAAGTGTAACACCCCTTGAACTGAATTAGAATAAAAACATGTACTATGATAAGTGCAATGCACTCATGTGTTGTTTATTCGTCTTTCGGAGTATTGGAAAGTGTTTCTACATTCTGAAGCTGAGTCAACGGATAGGGATAGTAGCGCAGGCTTTCGTTCCATCCGCTGAGTTGGCTGCTTGCCTTGCCGGTGCGGCACAGGTCGTTGTAGCGTTCGCCCCATTCGCACACGAGTTCCATGCGGCGCTCGTCAAGAATCTGGTCGACAGTCACATTGCTGAGGGTTGGCATTTTTGCGCGAGTGCGAACTTGATTGAAGGGAGCATCACCATTCTTGTTCTGACGAACCTTGGCTTCGGCATTGATGAGAAGCACATCGGCATAGCGAAGGATGCGAATGTTGTTGTTTGAACCATATTTACTGCGGCCAGGTGTCAACTGGTTGGTGGGCGTATAGGCCTTGCCGTTCCAGTTGTTGGTGTTGTTGGGGTTACCTTGCAGAGTAATCACATCGCCATCACGAGTGGTGGTTCCGCCAGCAAGTACCGAAGTTTCAAGACGAATTGTTTCGCCACGAGCCGTGGCCCAGTTAATGAAATTGTCGGTAATGCCTACAAAGTTCCATCCGCCCATGCAACCAGGGCCTTGGAACACAAACCATTGGTCGGCATCGACCATGTCGCCAGCTCCTTGTCCGAAGTCGGTGCATTGGCATTCGAGCAGGCTCTCATTGCACAACTTGCCAGGAATCTTGAACAGGTTGTAGTAGTCGCTGTAGAGCGAGAACTTGTTGCTGTTGATGATTTGGTCGGTAAGCGATTCGGCTTCGGCATTTTCGCCACGATTCAGGTGAATCTTGGCGGCAAGATGCATGGCGGTGAAAGCAGTTGCTGCGCCATAGTGCTCGGCCTCATTGGGGCGCACCTTGTCGCAATTTTCAATTGCATACTGGAGGTCTTCAAGCATATACTTCTCTACAGCATTCACTGTCGATGGCGTCATGTCGGCCTGGTTGTTGTCGCGCAGGATGGTTACGGGGCCAAATGCTTGCGACAAGCGATAGTAGGCATAGGCGCGAAGGATTCTCACTTCGCCACAATATGCACGATATTTGGCTCGCATTGCGTCGGTTGAGATGTTCTCGCTGTAGTTGTCGAGGGCAGCTAGAGCACCGTTAGCAACCTTGATAATGCCATAATATTGGTTCCACATTTCGTTCAGGCCCCAGAATGAGTTGTCATATTTCAAGTTGCCATAGTCGACCAAGATACCTTGGTCATCTACACGGCCACTCCACACGTCACCATCACGAATGATGCTCAATGGCCAGATAACCCAGTGCATACCACCCGTGCGCAACTTGCCATAAACACCCGAAACGGGCATATACATATTATCAATATCGGTGTAGTCCACTTCCTTTTCGGGAACAGTGTTCTCGGGCTCTTTGTTAAGGAAGTCGTCGCACGATGTGCTGCCTATCATCATCAAGGCAGGCAGTGCGAGAATCATCAAATATTTCAAAATTTTCATTGTCTTGTCATTTATTAAGTTGAGAGAATGTTTAGAAATCAATTGTTACACCGAATGTGTAGGTGGCTGTGAGAGGATATACTTCGGTATCCCATCCTTCGGCATCGCTCAATTCAGGAGTGAAGGCATTAGCACTGAAGAGGGTGAGCGGGCGGTCGGCTGTTGCGCTCAGACGCAAGCTGGGAAGGGTGTAACTGCCAAACTTGATGTTCTTGAATGTGTAACCGAGCGTGATGTTCTGAATGCGGAAGAAGTTAGCATCTTCAATAAAGAAAGAGTTAACTCGCTGGTCGCTCACATTCCAGGTGCGAATCCAACCTTCGGCACTGGGATACTTGTTGGTTGATCCAGCCGAAGTCCAACGGTTTGCAACCTGATCGTGGTCGAAGTTGTAGTTTGATTGTGCATAGCGAAGCGCACGCTTGCGGTTAAACATTTGTGCACCAGCATTGCCGTAGGTCGTGATGCTGAAATCAAGATTCTTCCATTGGAACCCAAGATTGATGCTGTAAATGAAGTTGGGCAGGTAGGAACCCAAAGCGGTGCGGTCGTTGCCGTCTACAATGCCATCGCCATTCAGGTCTTTATATTTGAAGTCGCCAGGCTTCAAACCATTGGCAATTGCAGTGGGATCGCTGGCACACTCGGCCTCGGTTTGATAGATGCCTTCCTGAACATAGCCATAGAACGAATTCATCTGTTCGCCTACAATCTGATAGGTTTTGCCACCAGCGATATAGGGCAGACCGTTGAGGTTCTTCACTTCGTTCTTGATGTACGACAGGTTTGCGCCAATGTTGTAACGGAAATCGTTGCCGATGCGGTCGCTCCAGTTGATAGAGACATCAACACCAGTGTTCAGTATCTTGCCGTGGTTGCCTGCAAGCACATCGTTGCTGAAGGGCAGACGAGGCGAAATCACAGCCTTCTTGGTCATGCGATAGAACCAGTCGATGTCAACATCGAGCCTATTGTGGAACATGGCAAAGTTCAGACCCACATTGGTCTCGTCAACAACCTCCCATTCGAGATAGCTGAAGTAAGAATTGTTTTGGAAACCAGAGAAAACACTGTTGCCAAATACACCGCTTGCATTATAGCCTGTGCTGATAGAAGCAAACCCGTCGCTTGCAGCCACGTGGTCGTTACCTAAGCGACCCCAGCTGGCACGCAGCTTCATGTAGTCGAACACATGCTGGTCTTGCATGAAGTTCTCGCGAGAGATAACCCAAGCAGCACCCACCGAGGGGAAGTAACCCCATTTCTCTTGATACTTGCTCGAACCGTCGGCACGGAAGGTGAACATCAGCAAATACTTGCCAAGGTAGTCATAATTCAATCGTGTGAAATATGACATTCCGCGATAAGTGGTTCCGTCGTCGTCGCCAGTACGAGTGCTGGGTGAACCCTGATGAATGTATTGGTACTCGTCGATCTGTCCAGGCACATCATTAGCCGATCCAGTCAGGAAGCGATAGCTTTCTTCACGCATTGAGAAACCCAGCATGGCGCCAAAGTTGTGGTCGCCAAAAGTGTCTTTGTAGGTGAGGATGTTATCCCAAATATAATTATTAAAGGTGGAATTAGACTTGGTGAGACTTGACTGGTCGCTTTTTTGCTGGTTTGATACATAGTATTCGGGCACATAGGAACGGCCACGATAATTGATGTAGTCGTAACTGTAGCTTGTGCGCAAGTTCAATTTGTTAGGAATAAAATTGATTTGAGCGTAGAAGTTAGTCAAATACTGGTTGCTTTCGTTCTTGCTGTCAAAGTACTTGGCCGAAGCCACAGGATTGTAGAAGTTGTTGGTGAGGCCAACACTTTCGGGCGAGCCATAACGCACGGGAGTGCCAACAGTGTTTTTATCGTCCATGACTGTGTAGATGCCAGGGGCGTTAAATGCCTGCTGCCATGCTGCATTGTTGGGGACTCGCTGGGTCCCTTTGCTAAATACTCCATTGAAGCCCACTTTCAACCACTTGGTAGCCTCGTAATCAAGGGCGGCACGGAAATTCAATCGGTTGTAATAGTTGTTTACATTCATTACACCATCCTGATGCAGATAGTTGAATCCCAGTGAGTAAGTGGCTTTTTCTCCGCCGCCGGCTATGCTCAGGCCGTGATTGGTGATCATGGCAGTGCGAAGTAGCTCGTTATACCAGTCGGTGTTGGCTGCATAGGTCCAGTTGTGGAAATCACTGTTGGCATAGCTGCCTCCGTAATGGTCGATAGAAGCCTTCATGTAGGATTCATAGGCCGAATAGTTGGCTTCAAGGAGCATGGTTGCATATTCAGATGAATTTGCCATCTTCAGCACATTGGTAGCCTTCTGGAAACCAACATAACCATTATAGGTGATGCGTGCAGGCTGGTTTTTGTTACCTTTCTTGGTTGTGATAATCACAACGCCGTTAGCTGCGCGTACACCATAGATGGCTGCTGCCGATGCGTCTTTCAAAATCGACATGTCTTCGATGTCGGTGCTGTTCAAAAAGTTGATGTTGTCGTAGAACATACCATCAACAACATACAAAGGAGAGTTGGCCGAGAACGAACCGTTACCGCGTATCGTTACTTTTGGTCCCTCGCCAGGAGTACCGCTGTTAACCACATTCACGCCGGCTACCTTGCCTTGCATAGCGGCCATGGGCGATGAAGAAGGAGTAGAAAGCAGTTCGTCGCCTTTCACTACTGTGATGGGAGATGTCAGGTCTTTTGCTTGAGCCGAGCCGTAACCAATCACGACCACTTCGTCAAGATTCTTCACATCGTCCATCAGTTGCACATTCATCACATCTTGCGCAGGCAGTTCTTGTGACTGCATGGCAATGTAGGTGAACTTGATGATCGCTCCGTCGGGTACATTGTTCAACACAAAGTTTCCGTCAAAGTCGGTCACTGTGCCATTAGTCGTCCCCAATACGGTAACGCTGGCACCAATCACGGGTTCGTTGACTTGGTCAACAACCGTTCCTTTTACTGTTCTGGTTTGTGCGCCAGCAAAAACGGCACACATGAGAATGAGTAAAAATGTTGCGATTTTCTTTTTCATTACTTAATGTTAATGGTGAATAATATGATAATTAAAAAATTTAGTAAAATACTGGTTTTTGGTATCGTTTTGATTGCAAATTTATAAAAAAGATGACAAATATGCAATACTTATGCTATTTTGATAATGATTTTAATTATGGTGAAACTGCGATTATTCTACGATATGATTTGTATTTTCCTGGTTCATAATGCTTTAGAAGGCTGCATTTATTTTACAATTTCGACAAAAATACTTCATTATATTCGTTTATTTTGCATATTTTGTCTTGATTTGCATGTTTTTTTCTGCCCTTTTCCAACAATGATTATGCTTAAATTTCATTTAGAATTGTATTATTTAGCTTTACTTTTATGATGGCTTCATGTGGCCAATGGTGCCACTGCTGAGCAATTCAGTTGCCCGAAGGAACCATACTCTTCGACTTTCTCATCCACTTTGAGCATCCCGCTTTGGGTGGGTATCACCACGTCGGTGCTAAAAAGTTGACTTTTCAGTCAATATTCACCCGTTGTCTATTGTAAATATTAAAAATATCCGTACCTTTGCAGTCCAATAAAGAAATTTTTCATTAATTAAAGACAGATATATAGACATGAAAGCATTTGTATTTCCCGGTCAAGGCGCACAGTTCGTGGGTATGGGTAAGGACCTGTACGAGAACAATGCGATGGCCAAAGAAATGTTTGAGAAAGCTAATGAAGTGCTCGGTTTCCGCATCACCGACCTGATGTTTGAGGGAACTGAAGACGACCTGAAGCAAACTAAGGTTACACAACCCGCGGTGTTCCTGCACTCGGTGATACTCGCCAAGACGCTGGGCGAAGAGTTCAAACCCGACATGGTTGCCGGTCACTCGCTGGGCGAGGTCTCGGCACTGG
>JAEEGI010015770.1_pt1 | contig 15687 bp, 12 predicted proteins | sample 8958751 | NCBI WGS metagenome assembly JAEEGI01 (sample SAMN16246545, study PRJNA631951) | gut metagenome | biome: gut microbiome; feature: rumen; material: KS-attached | host: Bos | place: Iran: Karaj | collected 2018-10
TATACCCGTTCTTGTTCACGAGAGGCGACGCAGTGCGCTCAAGTGACTTGACTCTGCCCCCCCCTAACGGACAAGGACGGACAAAAACCGAAAACAATTTAAAAACAAAACAATAATAACAACTTAAACAACACTATTATGATCGTAGTACCCGTAAAAGAAGGCGAAAACATCGAACGCGCCCTCAAGAAATTCAAGAGAAAATATGAGAAGACCGGTATCGTGAAGGAATTGCGTGCCCGTCAGGCTTTCCAGAAACCTTCGGTAATCAACCGCAAGAAGATGATGAAGGCTGTCTATGTTCAGCAGCTCCGTCAGGCCGAGCAGTAATCTCGATTCTCTCGCCAGGGTGACTTCTCGTTAAGCCACCTATATATAATATAATGTGTGCCATGCCCTGCGGCGTGGCACGCTTTTTTTTGTTTTTGCCCGGTTGGGGTTTGTGACTGAAAATTAGGGGGAAAGGGGGCCAGTGGTGATAATTATTTGTAAATTTTGTGTGTTTTTCTTGCTTTTTTCTTGTTTTTGTCGCAAATAATCTCTATTTTCGTAACCGAGAGTGGTGCATGAGCGTTGCGGCTTGCCGCAAGAGTAGCTCCTCTGGCCCCGAAAGGTGGCCTTTGACGTACACCTTATTATAATATAACATGACAATCGAGAAGTTTCTGCAATATATCCAGTATGAGGTAAATCTCTCGCCGCTCACGGTAAAGGCCTATAAGCGCGACCTTGAGCAGTTCGAAGATTTCGTTACAGCCCACGGCAAGCGCCGCTGGGACGTGGCCTCGACGGGCACCGCCGACGTGCGCGCCTGGGTGGTCGAACTCTCGAAACGTGGCGTCTCGCCCCGCTCGGTGCGGCGCAAGGTGCAGGCACTGCGTGCCTACTTCCGCTGGCTGCAGCGTGAGGGAGCTATCGCCGAGAATCCTGCAGCTGATGTAGAACTCTCGAAGTTGCCCAAGCAGCTGCCGGCCATGGTGCGCGAGAAAAACCTCGACACCTTGCTCGACGCGCCGCTCGACGAGGCCGACTTTGCGGCCGTGCGCGACCGCTTGGTTGTCATGATGCTCTACGAGACGGGAATTCGTCGGGCCGAGCTCATCGGGCTGCGCGATGCCGATGTCGACACACGGGCAGCCTCGCTCAAGGTGCTGGGCAAGCGCAACAAGCATCGCATTGTGCCCTTTGGAGCCGAGCTGGGCCGCCTCATCGACGACTACCGCCACCTCCGTGCCGCGCAGTGCGGTCCGACCGACGCGTTCTTCGTCACGGCTAAAGGTCGCGGACTCTACCCGTCGATCGTCTACAACATCGTGCACGACTCACTTGCGCAGGTGGGCGGTGGCAGCAAGCTCAGCCCGCACGTGCTGCGCCACACCTTTGCCAGCAGCATGCTCAACCACGGGGCGCAGCTCAACAGCGTCAAGGAGTTGCTGGGCCATGCATCACTGGCCGCAACACAAGTCTATACTCATGTGACATTTAGTGAACTGAAAAATAATTACAAACTCGCCCATCCCAGGGCACAAAAAAAGGAGGTTAATCATGGAAGTTAAAATTAAATCTATCCACTTCGATGCAACGGAGAAACTGAATCAGTTTATCAACAAGAAAGCCGAAAAGCTCATCAAGCATCATGAAGAAATCTCTCTCGTTGAGGTGACACTGAAAGTTGTGAAGCCTGAAACCGCTATGAACAAGGAGGCCAGTATGAAGCTTGCGCTGCCACAGCGCGACGACCTGTTTGCCAGCAAGGTGGCCGACACCTTCGAAGAGGCAGTAGACCTGTGCTGCGACGCTCTCAAGCGACAGCTCGAAAAACTCAAGAAAGACAAGTAATCCACAACTATAGCAGCTCACACACTCGGGCTGGCTCTCGTTCGGGAGCCAGCCTTTTTGACCCACATGAAATTATTTTTTTGAAAAAAAAGTGGGCGAATGTTTGCTGGTTTAAAAATTATGCGTAACTTTGCACCCGCTAACAAGCAATACGGCTTCGCCTCGAGCAAGCATTTGCCTCTTTAGCTCAGTTGGCCAGAGCACATGATTTGTAATCTCGGGGTCGTTGGTTCGAATCCGACAAGAGGCTCAAAAAAAAGACATTATGGCTTGGGTAGATTCCAGAGTGGCCAAATGGGGCAGACTGTAAATCTGCTGCGTCATCGCTTCGGTGGTTCGAATCCATCTCTACCCACATGAAAGGTTGCGGAAGTAGCTCAGTCGATAGAGCATCAGCCTTCCAAGCTGAGGGCCGCGGGTTTGAGTCCCGTCTTCCGCTCAAAGAAAAAAACGCCTATGTAGCTCAGGGGTAGAGCACTTCCTTGGTAAGGAAGAGGTCGCGGGTTCAAATCCCGCCATCGGCTCTAAATTCACACTTAGCTTCGCCCGCTAAAAGATGCCCAAGTGGCGCTTTGGGGGCGAAGTGAAATGTGCAATTAAGCAACGAAATTAATCTTTATATAAAAAACAACTAAGTTATGGCAAAAGAAACATTTGTAAGAACCAAACCGCATGTGAACATCGGTACTATTGGCCACGTCGACCACGGTAAAACTACCTTGACCGCTGCTATCACCACTGTGCTGGCTAAGCAGGGCCTTTCTGAAGTTCGCTCGTTCGATTCTATCGACAACGCTCCCGAAGAGAAAGAGCGTGGTATCACTATCAACACTGCTCACGTTGAGTACGAAACTGCTAACCGCCACTACGCACACGTAGACTGCCCGGGACACGCCGACTATGTGAAGAACATGGTAACTGGTGCTGCTCAGATGGACGGTGCTATCGTTGTGATCGCTGCTACCGACGGTGTGATGCCCCAGACTCGTGAGCACATCCTCTTGGCTCGCCAAGTAAACGTGCCCAAGCTGGTGATCTTCCTGAACAAGTGCGACTCTCCCGATGTTGACGAGGAAATGATCGAACTCGTAGAGATGGACGTTCGCGAACTTCTCGACGAATATGAATATGACGGTGAGAACACCCCCATCATCAAGGGTTCTGCCCTTGGCGCTCTGAATGGCGACGAGAAGTGGGTTAAGAGCGTGATTGAGCTGATGGAAGCCGTTGACACTTGGATTCCCCTTCCTCCCCGTGACATTGACAAGCCCTTCTTGATGCCCGTTGAAGACGTGTTCTCAATCACTGGCCGTGGTACAGTTGCTACTGGCCGTATCGAGACTGGTGTCGTGAAAGTTGGCGACGCTGTTCAAATCATGGGTCTTGGCGCTGACCTCAAGTCGGTGGTTACCGGTGTTGAGATGTTCCGCAAGATTCTCCCCGAAGGTGAAGCTGGTGACAACGTAGGTCTGCTTCTCCGCGGTATCGACAAGAACGAAATCAAGCGCGGTATGGTGATTTGCCATCCTGGAGTTGTGAAACCTTACAGCGAATTCACTGCTTCGGTTTATATCCTGAAGAAGGAAGAAGGTGGTCGTCACACCTCGTTCCGCAGCCACTATCGTCCTCAGTTCTACATCCGCACACTCGACGTGACTGGTGAGATCACTCTCCCCGAAGGTGTAGAAATGGTGATGCCTGGTGACAACGTGGAAATCAATGTGAAGCTCATCGAGCCGGTTGCTTGCTCCGAGGGTCTGCGTTTCGCAATCCGTGAAGGTGGCCGCACCGTTGGTTCGGGTCAGATCACTAAGATTATCGACTAATCTAAAGGATTGAAATACTGCTCGGCTGGAGTCGTCAGGCTCCAGCCGATATACACGGGAATAGTTCAGTTGGTAGAACGACGGTCTCCAAAACCGTAGGTCGTGAGTTCGAGTCTTACTTCCCGTGCTAATTATCTAAAATAGAGAGATGAAAAAATACAAAATACTTACGGATATCGAGGAATCTTATAACGAACTCGTTCATAAGGTTTCCTGGCCAACCAAATCGGAATTGGTCAACAGCACTATCATTGTCATGGTGGCTTCCATACTCATGGCTCTTGTGATTTGGCTGATCGACACAATTATCGACTGGGTGATGCACGGCGTTTACAGCATTCATTTCTAATCTAGAACTTGACTGCAAAAACGCGATAATCAATTAACGTCTTCAATCTTAGCTTCCAATCGATGAACGAAGAAAAGAAAAAGTGGTATGTGCTGCGTGCCATATCAGGTAAAGAGCAGAAGGTAAAAGAGCTGCTCGATGCCGCATGCAAGAACTCTAATCTTGGTGACTATCTTTTTCAAGTTTTGATACCCACCGAGAAGGTCTATGCAACGCGTGGCGGGAAAAAGGTGCTCAAAGAGAAGAACCTTTTCTCTGGCTATGTGTTTGTACAGGCACATCTCACCGGGGAGGTTGAAGACCTGTTGCGAAACACCACCAACGTGATCGATTTCGTACGTTCGCGCGACGCCGCTCGTAAACCCGAGCCCATTCGCGAATCCGAAATCTCACGAATGCTTGGAGCAGCGCAGACCGACGATGTCGCAGCCGCCGACGACGTGGCAAACGACTTCATCGTAGGTGAAACGGTTAAGGTGACCTTCGGACCTTTCAACGGATTTAGCGGTGAAATCGAAGAAGTGAACCGGGAGAAGCGCAAACTCAAAGTCTCGGTCAAGGTGTTCGGTCGCAAAACCCCGCTCGAGTTGGATAATTCGCAAGTTGAACGCGAGTAATGAGTGCCACGGGGCGATAGGTTACGCATTCGCTTCCCGACACTCCGAACTCATTTTAGTTATTCCCTTATTAAATTAAAAACAATGGCTAAAGAAATTGCTGGACAGATCAAATTGCAGATTAAAGGTGGAGCTGCAAACCCTTCACCGCCAGTAGGCCCCGCTTTGGGTTCTAAGGGTATTAATATCATGGAGTTTTGCAAGCAATTCAACGCCCGCACTCAGTCGAAGGCTGGAAAGGTGTTGCCGGTTATAATCTCGTATTATGCCGACAAGAGTTTTGACTTCGTTGTCAAGACTTCGCCCGTTCCTGTGCAGCTCAAAGAGGCTGCCAAGCTCAAGAGCGGTTCTGGCGAGCCCAACCGTAACAAGGTGGCTTCTGTCACTTGGGACCAGGTGAAGGCAATTGCTGAAGACAAAATGCCTGATTTGAACTGTTTTACATTGGCCTCGGCTATGAAGATGGTCGCAGGTACAGCCAGAAGTATGGGCATCACTGTAAAGGGTCAATTCCCTGAAAACATTTAAAACTTCAATTGACAATGGGTAAACTTACAAAAAATCAAAAGTTAGCTAACGAGAAGATTGAAGCTGGGAAAAGCTACACCCTTGCTGAAGCCGCTGCGCTTGTGAAGGAAGTTACCTTCACCAAGTTCGATGCATCGGCCGACATAGACGTACGTCTTGGTGTTGATCCTCGTAAGGCTGACCAGAATGTTCGTGGTGTGGTTTCGCTGCCCCACGGAACTGGTAAAACCGTGCGCGTCCTCGCTCTCTGTACTGCCGACAAGGAAGCAGAAGCTAAGGAAGCCGGCGCCGATTATGTTGGTCTCGACGAATATATCGATAAGATTAAAGGCGGTTGGACCGACATCGATGTTATCATAACTCAGCCACAAAACATGGGCAAACTTGGTCCTCTGGGACGCATCCTCGGCCCCCGCGGCCTCATGCCTAACCCCAAGAGCGGCACCGTTACCCAAGACGTGGCTAAGGCTGTGAAAGAAGTGAAACAAGGTAAGATCGACTTCAAAGTCGACAAGAAAGGTATAGTACACACCTCTATCGGTAAGGTTTCGTTCACTCCCGAACAAATCAAGGAGAATGCTCAGGCGTTCATCAACACACTGATCAAGCTCAAACCTAACACCGCTAAGGGCACTTATATCAAGAGCGTTTATCTTTCTTCTACCATGAGTCCAGGTATTAAGGTCGATACAAAATCCATCGACGATTAATTTTAAAACGTTAAGACAACATGAGAAAAGAAGATAAAGCTATATTGATCGAGAAAATCAAGGACACCCTGGCACAGTACAGCTGCGTGTATCTCACCGAGACTACCGCTCTGAACGCCGAGAAGACCGTTGATTTGCGCCGTGCCGCATTCAAGGCCGACGTCAAGATGCTCGTTGTGAAAAATACCTTGTTGAAGAAGGCTATGGAGCAGTCCGATATCGACTACTCTGGTCTTTATCCCGCACTGGTGGGCAACACTACCCTCATGCTGAGCAACACGGGTAACGCGCCTGCTAAACTTATCAAGGAATTCCGCAAGAAAAAAGAGACTCAGCCCGCCCTCAAGGCTGCCTTCGTCGAGGAGACAGTTTATCTTGGTGCCGATCAGCTCGATGCTCTCACCGCTATCAAGAGCAAGAACGAACTTATCGCCGACGTTGTGGCTCTGCTGCAGTCGCCTGCTAAGAACGTCATCTCCGCTCTGCAGAGTGGTGGTAACAAGCTCCACGGAATCCTGGAAACCTTATCAAACAAAGAATAATTAAAAAAACAATCATTTAAATCATACTAAAATGGCAGATTTGAAAGCTTTTGCAGAGCAATTGGTTAACCTTTCAGTGAAAGAAGTAAACGAACTCGCTCAAATTCTTAAAGAAGATTATGGTATCGAACCCGCTGCTGCAGCTGTTGCAGTTGCCGCTGGTCCTGCTGCTGCAGGTGGCGAAGCCGAGGAAGAAAAGTCAGCATTCGACGTGATCCTCAAGGCTCCCGGTGCCGACAAACTTAAAGTCATCAAACTGGTGAAGGAACTCACTGGTCTTGGACTGAAGGACGCTAAAGACCTCGTTGACAAGGCTCCCAGCCCTGTGAAGGAAGGTTTGGCAAAGGCTGAAGCCGAGGGTCTCAAGAAACAACTCGAAGAGCTCGGAGCTGAAGTTGAACTTAAATAATATTACCTGAACATCAGGTAAATAGGTTAAGAATCCTCTCCAAAGGACGATTCTTAACCTTTTGTGTCATAATTTTCTTTTGAGTTCACTTAAAAATTTTTTCAATGTCAGTTTCAAAAAAACCACGAGTAAATTTCGCACGGGTCAAGAATCCTTACCCTTATCCCGATTTCCTTGACGTGCAATTACAATCTTTCAGAGATTTTCTGCAATTAGATACTCCAACTGAGAAAAGAAAAAACGAAGGACTCTATAAGGTATTTTCTGAGAACTTCCCCATTGCCGATACGCGCAACAACTTTGTTCTCGAATTCCTTGACTATTTCATTGATCCTCCTCGTTACACCATCGACGAATGTCTTGACCGTGGCCTCACCTATAGTGTCCCTCTCAAGGCTAAGCTCAAACTCTATTGCACCGACCCCGATCATGAAGACTTTGCCACCGAAGTACAGGATGTGTACCTCGGCGCAATTCCCTATATGACCGACAAGGGTACTTTTGTCATCAACGGTGCCGAGCGTGTCGTCGTATCTCAGCTCCATCGCTCTCCAGGCGTATTCTTCGGACAGAGCATCCATTCCAATGGTACCAAGCTCTACTCTGCCCGAATCATTCCTTTCCGTGGCTCCTGGATTGAATTTGCCACCGACATCAACAACGTGATGTATGCCTACATCGACCGCAAGAAGAAATTGCCCGTGACAACGCTCCTGCGTGCCATTGGTCTTGAAACCGATAACGACATCATCAAGATTTTCGGACTGGCTGAAGAACTCAAAGTAAATAAAACCAATCTTAAGAAAGCTGTTGGGCGAAAGCTCGCTGCTCGTGTACTGAAATCGTGGAACGAAGACTTCGTCGACGAAGACACCGGTGAAGTGGTTTCTATCGAGCGAAACGATGTGATCATCGACCGCGACACCGTCATCGAGGAAGACAATATTCAGGAAATCCTCGAGTCGGGTGTCCAGACCATTCTTGTGCACAAGAAGGATGTGAACACTGGCGATTATCAGATCATCTTCAACACGCTCAACAAAGACTCTTGTAACTCCGAGAAGGAGGCCATCAACTATATCTATAAACAGTTGCGTAACGCCGAGCCGCCCGATGATGCAAGTGCTCGCGAAGTCATCACTAACCTGTTCTTCAGCGAGAAGCGTTATGACTTGGGCGACGTTGGTCGTTTCCGCATCAATAAGAAGCTGGGGTTGACCACCGACGACAGCGTCCGTGTCCTCACCAAGGAAGATATCATCGAAATCATCAAGTACCTCATTGGTCTGATTAACAGCAAGACCGATGTCGACGATATCGACCACCTGAGCAACCGACGCATTCGCACAGTGGGCGAACAGCTTTACAATCAATTTGGCGTAGGTCTGGCTCGAATGGCCAGAACTATTCGCGAGCGCATGAACGTGCGCGATAATGAGGTATTTACGCCAATCGACCTGATCAACGCCAAAACGATTTCTTCGGTTATTAACACCTTCTTCGGTACCAATGCGCTCTCCCAGTTCATGGACCAGACCAACCCGCTTGCCGAGATCACTCACAAGCGCCGTGTGTCAGCTCTGGGTCCTGGCGGTCTGTCGCGCGAACGTGCCGGTTTCGAGGTGCGTGACGTGCACTACACGCACTATGGCCGTCTGTGCCCCATCGAGACTCCTGAAGGTCCTAACATCGGTCTTATCTCTTCTCTTTGCATCTATGCCAAGATCAACAAGCTGGGCTTTATCGAGACTCCTTATCGCACAGTGAAAGATGCAAAGGTAGATCTTAATAACGACGATATTGTCTATCTCACCGCCGAGAGCGAAGAAGGCAAAATCATTGCTCAGGGCAACGCCGAGCTCAACGACAAGGGTGCCTTCGTCAACCAGAAGGTAAAAGCCCGTCTCGACGCCGACTTCCCCGTCGTGGCTCCTGAAGACGTGGAACTCATGGACGTCTCGCCGCAACAGATTGCTTCTATTGCAGCTGCCATGATTCCCTTCCTCGAGCACGACGATGCCAACCGTGCTCTGATGGGTGCCAACATGATGCGTCAGGCCGTGCCGCTGCTTCGCAGCGAGTCGCCCATCGTGGGCACCGGCATCGAAGCTCGTCTGGCATTCGACAGCCGCACCCAGATTCAAGCCGAGGGCGCCGGTGTAGTAGAATATGTAGATGCCGACATCATACGCATTCGCTACGACCAGACCGACGACGAAGCCTTCGTGAGCTTCGACGAACCCGTGGTTGTTTACAAGCTGCCCAAGTTCCGCAAGACAAACCAGAGCACTACCATCGACCTGCGTCCCGTGTGCGAAGTGGGACAGCGTGTCGAGAAGGGCGACATCCTCACCGAGGGTTATTCAACCCAAGATGGTGAAATCGCTCTGGGCCGCAACCTCAAGGTGGCCTACATGCCCTGGAAGGGTTACAACTATGAGGACGCTATCGTGCTCAACGAGCGCCTCGTGCGTGAGGACATCCTCACCAGCGTGCACGTCGACGAGTATACGCTCGAGGTGCGCGAGACCAAGCGCGGTATGGAGGAACTCACCAACGATATCCCCAATGTGAGCGAGGACGCTACCAAGGACCTCGACGAGCGTGGTATCATTCGTGTGGGTGCCCACATCCAGCCTGGCGACATCCTTATCGGTAAAATCACGCCTAAGGGTGAGAGCGATCCCACCCCAGAGGAGAAACTGCTCCGTGCCATCTTTGGCGACAAGGCAGGCGATGTGAAAGATGCCTCTCTCAAGGCCAATCCTTCGCTCAAGGGCGTCATCATCGGCACCCGCCTCTTTACACGCGCCATGAAGAAGAAACGCACCAAGGGCGGTAACCCCGAAATCGAGGCTCTCGACGAGGAATACGGAGCACGTCAGACCGAGCTTCGCAACCAGCTCGTTAACAAGCTGCTCACCCTCACCAAGGGTAAGAAGTCTCTTGGTGTGAAAGACTTCCTCGAGACCGAGGTGATTCCTGCCGACTCGGCATTTGCCGCTTCTGTGCTTCAGGAAATCGACTACGAGTCGATCAACCTCAGCCGCTGGACCGACGATGAGCACATCAACGACATGATTCGCACCTGTGTCATGAACTATCTGCACAAGAGCAAATCAATCGAAACCGAGTTGCGCCGCAAGAAGACCGATATCTCCATTGGCGACGAACTGCCCGCTGGCATTATGCAAATGGCTAAGGTCTATGTTGCCAAGAAACGCAAAATCGGTGTCGGTGATAAGATGGCAGGTCGCCATGGTAACAAGGGTATCGTTTCGCGCGTTGTGCGTCAGGAAGATATGCCATTCCTTGCCGACGGTACGCCTGTCGACCTCGTCCTTAACCCCCTGGGTGTGCCCTCGCGTATGAACCTCGGTCAGATCTTCGAGGCTGTGCTCGGTTGGGCCGGACGTGAACTCGACGTCAAGTTCGCTACTCCCATCTTCGATGGTGCTTCGCTCGACGACCTCAACGAGTGGACCGACAAGGCCGGTCTGCCTCGCGGCGGTCGCACGCAGCTCTTCGACGGTGCCACTGGCGAACCCTTCGACCAGAAAGCCACTGTGGGTGTGACCTACTTCTTGAAACTCGGCCACATGGTCGAAGACAAGATGCACGCCCGTTCTATTGGCCCGTACTCCCTCATCACGCAGCAGCCTCTGGGTGGTAAAGCCCAGTTCGGTGGTCAGCGTTTCGGTGAGATGGAGGTCTGGGCTATCGAAGCCTTCGGTGCTTCTCACGTGCTCCAGGAAATTCTCACCGTCAAGAGCGACGACGTCGTGGGCCGCAGCAAGGCCTATGAGGCCATCGTCAAGGGCGATCCCATGCCGGTGCCTAATATTCCTGAATCTCTCAACGTGCTGCTGCATGAGTTGCGCGGCCTGTGCTTAAGCGTGAAACTTGAATAATAACCGTCTTTTAATTCTACAATAATGGCTTTCAGAAAAGACAATAAAATAAAGAGCAACTTCTCTAAAATCTCTATCGGTCTCGCTTCGCCCGACGAAATCCTCGAGAATTCTTTCGGTGAGGTTTTGAAGCCCGAAACCATCAACTATCGCACCTATAAGCCAGAGCGCGACGGACTCTTCTGTGAGCGCATCTTTGGTCCAGTCAAGGACTATGAGTGCCATTGCGGCAAGTACAAGCGCATTCGCTACAAGGGTATCGTTTGCGACCGTTGTGGTGTAGAGGTTACCGAGAAGAAAGTGCGCCGCGAACGCAGCGGACACATCCAGCTTGTCGTGCCAGTGGCTCACATCTGGTACTTCCGCTCTTTGCCCAATAAGATCGGTTACCTGTTAGGGCTCCCTACCAAGAAACTTGATTCGGTCATCTATTATGAGCGTTATATCGTCATCAAGCCCGGTAATGTTGAGGGCGTACAGAAGTATGACCTTCTTAACGAAGACGAGTACATGGAAGTGATGGAGCGTGTTCCTAGAGAGAACTCCATGCTCGATGACGAAGATCCCAATAAGTTCATCGCTAAGATGGGTGCCGAGGCTATCTACGACCTGCTCGTCGAACTCGACCTCGACAGCCTCTCTTATGAACTGCGCGACCGCGCCAGCCGCGAGAATTCGCAGCAGCGCAAGACCGACGCCCTGAAGCGTCTCCAGGTGGTGGAATCGTTCCGCGACTCCAAGAACATCAACCGGCCCGAGTGGATGATCCTCAAGGTCATCCCCGTGATTCCTCCCGAATTGCGCCCCCTCGTGCCTCTCGATGGCGGACGCTTTGCCACCAGCGACCTCAACGACCTGTATCGCCGAGTCATCATTCGCAACAACCGTCTGAAACGACTCATCGAGATCAAGGCCCCCGAGGTCATTCTCCGCAATGAGAAGCGCATGCTTCAGGAAGCCGTCGACTCGCTGCTCGACAACTCTCGCAAGTCGAGTGCTGTCAAGAGCGAGGCCAATCGTCCGCTCAAGTCGTTGAGCGACAGCCTTAAGGGTAAACAAGGACGCTTCCGTCAGAATCTGCTCGGTAAGCGTGTCGACTACTCGGCCCGTTCCGTTATCGTCGTGGGTCCTGAACTGAAGATGGGTGAGTGCGGTATTCCCAAGGATATGGCTGCCGAGCTCTACAAGCCCTTCATCATTCGCAAGCTCATCGAGCGCGGCATCGTCAAGACGGTGAAGAGCGCCAAGAAGATTGTCGACCGCAAGGAACCCGTCGTGTGGGACATCCTGGAGAACGTCATGAAGGGACACCCCGTCCTCCTCAACCGTGCTCCAACGCTGCACCGACTCGGTATCCAGGCATTCCAGCCCAAACTTATCGAGGGTAAGGCAATTCAGTTGCACCCGCTCGCATGTACCCCCTTTAATGCCGACTTCGACGGCGACCAGATGGCTGTGCATCTGCCACTGGGCAACGAGGCTATTGCCGAGGCTCAGCTGCTCATGCTCATGCCCCACAACATCTTGAATCCTGCCAATGGTGAGCCTATCACCGTGCCTTCTCAGGACATGGTACTCGGCCTCTACTACATCACCAAACTGCGCAAGGGCGCCAAGGGTGAGGGACTCGTGTTCTACGGACCCGAGGAAGCACAGATTGCCTTCAACGAGGGCAAGGTGGCCATGAATGCCATCATCTCGGTGCAGGTCGAGGAACTCGATGCCAACGGCAACAAGGTGAAGCGCATGGTCAACGACACCTGTATGGGTCGCATCCTGTTCAACAACTGCGTGCCCGACCAGATGGGTTACATCAATGAGCTCATCTCCAAGAAGTCGCTCAAGAAAATCATCACCAAGGTCATTCGCACCTGTGGTGTGCCACGTTCGGCCAAGTTCCTCGACGATGTCAAGAACATGGGCTACTACATGGCTTTCAAGGGCGGTCTGTCGTTCAACCTCGACGATGTGCTTGTGCCTGCCGAGAAAGACAAGTTCATCAAGGAAGGCGATGCTCAGGTCGAAGAGGTGATGAACAATTATAACATGGGCTTCATCACCAACAACGAGCGCTACAATCAGGTTATCGACATCTGGACTCACGTCAATGCCAAGATCACCGACACCCTCATGAAGCAAATCAGTGCCGACCAGCAGGGTTTCAACTCGGTGTTCATGATGCTCGACTCCGGTGCCCGTGGTTCGAAAGACCAGATTCGTCAGCTCTCCGGTATGCGTGGTCTGATGGCCAAGCCCCAGAAGTCAGGTGTCGAAGGCGGACACCAGATTATCGAGAACCCAATCCTCGCCAACTTCAAGGAAGGTTTGAGCGTGCTGGAGTACTTCATCTCCACACACGGTGCCCGTAAGGGTCTTGCCGATACCGCTTTGAAGACGGCCGATGCCGGTTATCTTACCCGTCGTCTTGTCGACGTTGCCCACGATGTGGTCATCACCGAAGAAGACTGCGGTACGTTGCGCGGACTTGTATGCCGCGAGGTGAAGAATAATGATGACGTTGTGGCCACCCTCGGTGAGCGCATCGTGGGACGAGTATCGGTTCACGACGTCATTGATCCCACCACCGGAGAGGTCATTGTCAAGGCTGGCGAGGAAATCAGCGACGCTGCTGCCGACATCATCAACGAGTCGGCCATCGAGTCGGTCGAGATTCGTTCCGTCCTCACTTGTGAGGCCAAGCATGGCGTTTGCGCCAAGTGCTACGGACGCAACCTCGCTACACATCGCCTTGTCCAGAAGGGTGAGGCTGTCGGTGTGATTGCTGCACAGTCTATTGGTGAGCCGGGTACACAGCTCACACTCCGTACGTTCCACGTCGGTGGTGTGGCTAGCAACATTGCTGCTGTGTCTAGCATGACTTCGAAGTACGACGGTCGCCTCGAAATAGAGGAAATCCGCACCGTGAAGGATAAGGACGGCGTCGATGTCGTCATCGGTCGCATGGCCGAGATGAGCATCATCGACCCCAATACCAATATGGTGCTCACTCATGCCAACATCGTCTATGGCTCGAAGCTCTACTTCAAGTCGGGCGATATGCTCAAGAAGGGCGACGTCATTAGCGAATGGGACCCCTTCAATGCCGTTATCGTGAGCGAAGAGAGTGGTACTCTCAAGTTCAGTAACCTCATTGATGGCGTTACTTATCGTGAAGAGGTCGACGAGACTTCTGGCAATAGCGAGAAAATCGTTATCGAGTCGAAGGACCGCACTCGCATTCCCGAGGCTCAACTCTATAACGAGGCCGGAGAACTGGTCAAGACCTACTCACTTCCTGTGGGGGCTCACCTCATGAAGAACGAAGGCGAGGAAATCGGTGCTGGCGAGGTGTTCGTCAAGATTCCACGCGCTTCTTCAGGCGGTGCCGGCGACATCACGGGCGGTCTGCCTCGTGTCACCGAGCTCTTCGAGGCCCGCAACCCATCTAACCCTGCTGTCGTCAGCGAAATCGATGGTGAGGTTACATTTGGCAAAATTAAGCGCGGTAATCGTGAAATCGAGGTGCGCAACAAGAAACTTGGCGAAGTCAAGAAGTATCTGGTGCCTCTCTCGAAACAGATTCTTGTGCAGGAGAACGACTACGTGCGTGCCGGTACGGCCCTTTCCGACGGTGCCATCACGCCTGCCGACATCCTTCGCATCAAGGGTCCCACGGCCGTGCAAGACTATATCGTCAACGAGGTGCAGGATGTCTATCGTCTGCAAGGTGTGAAGATCAACGACAAGCACTTCGAGGTCATTGTGCGTCAAATGATGCGCAAGGTCAATATCCTTGATCCGGGTGATACCCGGTTCCTCGAGCAGCAAATCGTCGACAAGCGCGATTTCATGGACGAGAACGACCGCATCTGGGGCAAGAAGGTGGTCACCAGTGCCGGCGACAGCCTCGATGTCCAGGCCGGTCAGATCATCACCGCCCGCAAGCTGCGCGACATCAACTCCGCACTCAAGCGCCGCGACCTCAAGCTCGTGCAAGTGCGCGATGCTGTGCCTGCTACCAGTGAACAGATTCTTCAGGGTATCACACGCGCTGCTCTGCAGACCTCTAGCTTCATGAGTGCTGCTTCCTTCCAGGAGACCACCAAGGTGCTCAACGAGGCTGCCATCAATGGCAAGGTCGACCGTCTCGAGGGCATGAAGGAGAACGTCATTTGCGGTCACCTCATCCCTGCCGGTACCGGTCTGCGTGAATATCAGTCACTCCTTGTGGGTGACAAGGAAGAGCTTGCTCGCGCAGGCATCGATAGCGTCACCGACGATGTGGTAGATGCTGAACTCGTGAATTCATAATCACCCACAGTTCGCATCTTCATTCCATCACAGGGCCGGCTTTCACGCCGGCTCTGTTTTTTATGTAGTCAATCATTTTTAGATTATTAATTACTAATTAAATATTTAATTAATGTTGTTCTTTATTTTCCTATTATTGAATCTTAATTGTTAATTTCTCTTGTCGCGTAAATGATTAATTGTAAACAACCGTTATGATGCTTAATTAGAAATCATTAAGATTATTAGGAATAAAAGTATTGTTCCTATGAGGTATATAAATATTGTCCAGTGTTTTAATGAAGAAATCAAAGTTTTTAGGCAAAATGTTAAACATAATAACTCTCACACCATTCTTTACTATGAGACAATGCTTCCTCTCAGGAATTGGAACAAATTCCATTATTTCTGATGGGCAGGAGTCATTGACAATACCTACAGTTTCTAATTCTTTCGACATCTCATATATTTCCTCATCATTATCAACTTGACTTACCCTATTGCTCATATAAGTATCTTCATCATTATAATAAATGAGATACCCTTTATACTTAATGATTTTATTTGACCCAACTTTTTGTTGGAACTCTTTAGGACAGATAACCACTGATTTTATTAATACAACTTGATCTTCATCATAAAAAAAGCATATAGCCGATCTGTCAT
>JAEEGI010015772.1_pt1 | contig 15684 bp, 10 predicted proteins | sample 8958751 | NCBI WGS metagenome assembly JAEEGI01 (sample SAMN16246545, study PRJNA631951) | gut metagenome | biome: gut microbiome; feature: rumen; material: KS-attached | host: Bos | place: Iran: Karaj | collected 2018-10
AAATTTTTTTCTGTTATTTAATAATTTGATGATGTTAATTACTTTTTATTTAAAATTATTTATTTCAACTTAAAATATAATAATATAAATTGATATCTAGGAAAAAAAATATATTATTTTTTTTAGTCTAATAAAGTGATTATTATATTCAAATGAAAAAACTAACAAATGATGAAATTATTTTATTGATATATTTTTCATGAATATGATATTTAATAAATTTTAAAAAAATGAAAAAAAAATAATTAAGAAATTAAACAAAAAGATTAAAAGATTATGAAAAAAACCTTAGTTTAATTTAATTGTATCAAAAAACAATAATTAAGAATAATTATAAAGTCTTTTCAAGAAAAAAAAATTTTTTTCTTTTTATTAAAATAAATATAAAATCTACATCATTCTTTCTCTAACCAAAAAAATTAAATATCTTAAAGAAAAAAAAACAAAAAACTTTATATATTTACAATAAATATTCTTTTATAAAAAATCCAATCTAAATCAGATAAAAATGGATAATAAACAAAATAAACAAGAAAAAAATTTAAATAATAAAGAATCAAAAGATTTTATTGATCAAAAATCAATCATGGAAAACGATTACACAGAATTAAACAATGAAATATCAAAATTAGTTTTAGGTCAAAAAGAAAAAGAAACCAATTCTCAAAACGAACAATTTTATGATAATGACCAATATTATGTAAATTTAACTCCAAATGAAGGAAAAATTTGTGAAGATGTTAATAATAAATATTCATTGAATAATAAAGCAAAATTATATAAAAATCAAGAAAATGTTTATCAATTGTTTAATAATAATATTTTTAATAATAAAAGTTTTCAAGTTAATAATAATGTACAAAAAGATGTTTTTAATTTAGATGAACAAATAAATGAAAATAATAGCAATAATATTTTTATCATGAATAATACTTTTAATAATAATGTAAATAACTACTTTGGAATAAATAATTTAAATATGAATTTTAATATTCAAAATCCTATAATGATGAATAATAAATTATATTATAATAAATATGGAACTCCAAATTTTAATTATATTAATAATCCTTTAAGTCCAATAATATATGAACAAAATTTTTATTCTCCTCTTATTCCTTTTTCTACAAATAAAATCAATAATAATTTTAATATCAATAATCCACAAAATAAAAATTTTTATAGTGTTAATATTAATAATTTAGATTCAAATAATGCTAATGATGATGTAATTTTAGATAATATGTTAATTAAAAGAAGTAAATTAAATAAAAATAAAAAAAATAAAATATCAAATAACTTCCATTTTATAAATTATAATAATAAAAATAATAATAATATATTGAGAAATCAAACAAATAAAAAAAATAATCAAGATAATGAAAAAAATAAAATTAATATTCATGATGTTATTCTTCAAAAAGATAAAAGAACAACATTAATGATAAAGAATATTCCAAATAAATATACAATCAATTTATTTTTAGAAGAAATAAATATAGATTTTAAAGATAAATATGATATATTTTATTTACCAATAGATTATGAAAATAAATGTAATTTAGGTTTTGCGTTTATAAACTTTGTAGAATCTTTTCATATAATTGAATTTTATGATTTATATAAAGGTAAAAAATGGAAAAAGTTTAATAGTGATAAAATATGTGATTTAGTTTATGCTAAATATCAAGGAAAAAAAGAGTTAATTAATCATTTTGAAAAGGGTAAAGTATTATTATTTGATAATGAAGAAAAAAGACCTCTTATTCTTCCTACTCCAAATCCTTTACCCTTAATTTCTATTCCTATTAAATATTTAGAATTATTTAAAAAATATTATCCCTTTCTTAAATATTCTATTTTAAATAATGATATTGATAAGGAAAAAAAGTTTATTCTTCAAAAAAAACTTTTTCTTTTTAATTAATGTTTATCGATACTATTTGTATATTTAGCTTTGTACATTTATTAAACAATAAAAATATATTAAATGTTAAGTGTATACTTTAATTGAAATATTACTGGTTTATAAAAATAAATAATAACATAATAAAAATTAAACACTCTTTTAATATATTAAAGAAACTATAAATAAATCATTTAAAACTATTATTTTTCTATATGATGTAATTTTATAAGATATGATTTAAAAAAATTGTATTATTTTATATAATTAATATATATTATATAAATATTTAAAAATTATCCTTCAAAAAAAACACTTCTTTATTTTTAAAAAAAAATATAAAAATAAAAAACCAAAAAAATCTGATTTCAAATAATAAAAAAAAATAGAACAAGCTTCTTAAATCTTAAAATAATAAAAAAAATAAAAAAAAATCCCAAAAAAAAAAAAAATGAACAACCTAAACAAATCCTTAGACGAAATATCTGCAGCTCGTAAAAACCAAAACCCTCGTGGACGTAGACGTCGTTTTACTCGATTTCGAAGAAACGGAGGAGTAGGTAGAGGTCCCGGAAGAAGATTTTCGACAGGAAATCGAGGAGGTAATGGAGGCCGTAGACGTTTCATATCAGGTAGAGACAATCGTCGTCGTCTCTACATAACAAATTTAAATAAAAAAGTGACAAACGATGAATTAAAAAAACTTTTTCAAAAATATGGAAGATTAAGAAGATGTGGAGTTAACTTTACTCAATTAGGTGAAAGTAAAGGAACAGCAGATGTTGAATTTGAAAGACATAGAGATGCTGTTAATGCTATAAGAAACTTAAATAAAGCTGATATTAATGGGAGAGTTGTTAATGTGAGATTTTCCGCTTTGAGAAGAATTAATCGTGTTGGAAGAAGAATTAGATTTAGAAATAGAAATAGAAATTTAGTTGTTGTTACTAGAAGAAATAATAGAGGTGGAAATAGAAAAAGAAGAGTTTTTAAAAAAAGTTTGGGAAGGAGGAGAAGACAATAAATAAGATTTTTTTAATTTTTTGGATATTATTTTGATATTTTTTATTTTTTAATGATGAAAAAATTTGATTCATTTTTAGGTTTAAAATATATGGAAAAGAATTTTTTTTGTGTTTATGGTTTTTTATATTTTATGTTTTTTTAATAAAAGGATAAAATGGGATTTTTTTGGAATTTTACTTTTTTTATTATGGTCCTCATATCTTTTTCATACACGAATATATTTTATATTATATTATTTTTTACATTTTACGGTCTCTTATTATTACTATGGCTTAAATATGTTTCATTGCCATTTTGTCACTCGCGCTACTAGTTTTATTATTATAAAGATTGGAGGGACAAAAAAAATTAATTTTATTATTTAAAAAAAAAATTTATTAACTAGTAGACTAAATGAAATATAAAAAAATTAAGAAAAAAATAAAAATGAATAAAAAAAAGAGGGTTTTAAAAAAAACGTATATTCAATGAGTGACTGATATTAAAAAGGACCATGAAATGACTGTTATAATGTATTATTTTTATATAGTTTTTTTTTATTAATTATTATTATTTTTTTTATATTTATAGAGTGTATGACATCAAATTGAGGATTTCATTTTTCAAAAAAAAATAAATAAAAAAATCCAACTTTATTCTTATTCAATAATTCAATTTATTTATTTATTATTTGAAATAAATAAATATTGATAAAAATAATTTATTATTTGATTAGATATATGGGTAAGGTAATAAGAAAGTGTCGTAAAGGTCAAGGAAGTGTATTTAGAGCACATACATCAAAGCGTATAGCACCAGCAAAATTAAGGAAATTAGATTATATAGAGAAAGAAGGATATATAAAAGGAGTAGTGAAAGATATAATACATGATCCAGGAAGAGGAGCACCATTAGCAAAAGTAGTATTTAGAGATCCATATAGATATAAATTAAGAACAGAATATTTTATAGCAGCAGAAGGAATGCATTCAGGACAACATATATTTTGTGGTAAAAAAGCACAAATTGCAGTAGGTAATGTTTTACCATTACATTCTATACCAGAAGGTTCTTTAGTATGTAATGTAGAACAATATATGGGTGATAGAGGATCATTTGCAAGAACTTCTGGTACTTATGCTATTATTGTTTCTCATTCTGAAGAAGATCATAAAACTAAATTAAAATTACCTTCTGGTGCTAAAAAAACTGTTACTAGTAATGCAAGAGCTATGTTAGGTTTAGTTGCTGGAGGAGGAAGAATTGATAAACCTATTCTTAAAGCTGGTAATCAATATCATAAATATAAAGCTAAAAGACATGTATGGCCTAGAACTAAAGGTGTTTGTATGAATCCTGTTGAACATCCTTTTGGTGGTGGTAATCAACAACATCTTGGTAAACCTTCTACTGTCAGAAGAGATATTCCTGCTGGAAGAAAAGTAGGTTTAATTGCTGCCAGAAGAACTGGAAGATTAAGAGGAGGAGTTCAAAAGAGAAGAGATCAAGAATAATTTAATATTCATTAACATTTAAATTTCCATCTCTGAATTGATAAGATCTTTTTTTTGATATAGTTTTTAAAAATTGTGGTTTTTAATAAATAATATACGATTATTTAATATATTGACATAAAAATTAACTTACCATAACAGAATAAAAATTCTTAGCAAGATTTCCTCTAACTTTAGCTTTCTCTTCTTTATTAATAGGTTTTTCATAATTTAAACAAACTTGTTCACCAGCATTATAAGCGGCATTTTCCGAATTTAAATTACCAGAATTATTTTTTTTCCAATTATTATAAATAGGATTATATAAAGAAGATTGTAATTCACTAATAATCATTTTTCCTTCGGCTTTAGCAGCTTTTTCAAAAGTAATATAATCACTTCCGTTAGCTTCTTCAAGGTATAATTTAAAAATATCTCTTGTTCTTGAACCAGTCCATTGAACACATCCAAGACCAAATTTTCCTTTTTGCCAATTATCTTTATATAATTTTTCAATTATAATATTTAACTCACTTAATGAAACACTAGTTATACTTTTACCAGAATATAAAGTATTATAATTATATAAGTCATCCATATATTTTAAATATTGTGGTTTAGCACTTGGATTTGATTTATAATTTGAACTTTCAAAATGTCCTATTTTTGCTTCACTATGAACATTACCTAAAACTCCTGCTACAAATGCTGTTTCATAACCTTTATCAAAAAGTAAATTTCCTATAATTTTAATTGTTTCTTTTTTATCTTTGTTAACATAAGAACTTTCAATTAATTTATTTATCATTTCATTACCATTTACATTTGAAATTTCTTGGTTAGATGGTTGAAAAGATGATTGAGATGGTTGAGATGATTGATTAGATGAATCAATGCTTGAAATTAATTTGCCTGATTTACATAAATTTAATAATGAAGTATTTTCACTTGCAGTTCCTGAATAATTAACAAAACCATTTAAAATCGCAATTGCTTTTCTATTAGAAAAACTTGAATCAACTCCTATATTTTTAAGTGCTTCTGTAATAGAAGAAGAAGAATCTGAACATTTAGGATAATATGACATTGAATTTGTTTTTGATTTAATTAATTTACCTGATTTTAATAATGAAAATAATTCATTATTTTCTGTTGCTGTTCCACTATAACTAGTATATCCATTTAATAAAGCTATTTGCTTTCTATTACTGAAACTTGTGTCTACACCTATACTTCGGAGACCATCTACTAAAGATAAATATGTGCTTGAACAGGCTGGATAGTATGTTACACTTGATATTGATGTATTAATTGTTATTATTAATATTATATAATGGAGTTTAAGCTTCAACATTTTTTTTATATTAAGAATTAATAGGGATAAAAATATATAAGTTTATTTATATATATTTATATAAAAAAAATTTATTTGTATATTTGGATATGTTTACATTTAAAGTTTTAATTATTTGGGTCTTTTTTTATATTTAATGAAGATAAAAAATGAAAATATATTTATTAATATTAGAATAACTTATTTATAATTTGAAGATTTTTTATTAAATATAAAAAAGGTTTAATTATAAAATAATTTAATTTAAATATTATATAGCATTAATAATTAACATTTTTTCCATAAATTGTTTTTTCAATATCTCTTACATAAAACATAGCAACAGTGGAAGGAATAAGAAAAATTAGAATTTTAAAAAAATATGTAAAAGAAGTTAACTTAATAATTTTCATAGTAATTTGAGTTACACCATCACTTCCAATTCCAAACCCAATTAAATTGGCCAAAGCCATTAAAATAATATATAAAGAACAAAGACTATATTTTAAGAATCTAAATAATATATTTTCATGTAAAAAATTTAATTGAGGTTTACTAAAGTAATTTTTAACAATAATTTCAGGTATTAAAGCAAAGCAAATAAACCAACCCCAAATTAATAAATTCAATTGTAAATCATGCCATAAAGCAACAAAAGAAAAAACAATCCACATATTAAATATTTTAGTATTTTTTCCTCCTAAAGGAATATAAATATATCTAATTAACCAAACATTAAAAGATCTATGCCAAGCCCTCCAAAATCCTTCGAAACAATAATTATTATATACACATCTATTCATATTTTCTTCTGTTAATATTCCATCAAGCCAAGACCATATTCTTGCTATTCTCCAAATTACAGTAAATTTTAACCATAAAAATGTTAAATTGTTAAAACTATATAATGCTAAATCAAAATATGTGAAATTATTTTCTTCTTCATTTAATATAAATTTATTATATTTATTTGTAAGATAACAATTTATATAAATATAATGATTGAAAAGTTCAAATACAAAATATGTTATAATATTTCTTATTATGTATAATATTTTTTTTTTATTGAAAAAATTTTTGTGTTCACTTTCTGAAAAATTATACCATTGAAATATAAAACTATTATATAATAATATTGGACCACTAAAATATAAAGGAGGATAGAATATATATATTAAATAATTTATAAAAGAAAATTTTTCTAAGTCTATTTTTACAAATTTTAAACAAGTTAAACAAAATTCCCCTTTTTTACAATTTTCACAATGTTCTTTTGCTTTTTCTAAATTTACAATAAAATTATTTTTAAAATTTTTTTCAAAGACATTTTTATATTCAATATTAAAACTAATTATTTTTAACATATTTAAACCAAAACAAACATTCCATCCTAAAATAGAAGATTCATTAATATTTATTCCAAGAGATTTTAAAGAATAACCTCCATAAATTTCACTAGTCACTTTAACAAAAATACAAATGAACCATGTTAAAAAAACAAAAAATTTACTTCCTATTTTTGGTAACATTAAACATAATAAATAAGTAGAAATTAAAGTAATAAAAAGAAAAATAATTTTATTTCCATGTAAATAATATGCATAACCTACTCCAACAAATAAATAAAATAGTTTTGAACAATTAATATTTAATTTTCTTTTTATAAATTGAGAAAGTGAAATAAATATTAAAGCAAAATATGAAATTAACTTAAGGTTTTTTCTAAAATATTTCCATTGAAAATCACTAAAATCTCTATATTTACCTAAATAAGTATTATCAGTAGTTAATCCACTTAATCTAAAATTATATTTTTTTGCAATATTATAACTATGAAATCCTAATCTTATTGTAAAAAAACCCCATGAAATAAAAGCAAATAAAGAACAAAAGAAATATTCATATAAAATTACTTTATTTGATTTTCTTAGGAAAGTGATTTTTTCTATTAAAGTCGGTTTATTTTTTTCCATATTTATATAATTAAATATTTAATAAATATTAGAACATATTCCAAGAGGAGAATTATTTATCTTATTAAGTGTCAAAACTTCTCTTAATAATAAATAATACTTTTCATATCTCTCATAATAACAATATTTATATATTTACATAGTAGAAAAATATTAATAAAGATTCTAAAAGTTTAATTTATTATCTTCTCATAAATTTATAAAAGGTTCTAATGATTAATAATATATTCTTTATTAATTTTTATTGAAGGATTTTATTTATATGAAAATGTATCCAACTAATTTTCCTTCTTAAAGAAACTTATAATTCTTGTTTTGTTTTAATGATGAATTGATACTAAAATAATATTGATAATTATATCAAAATACTGGAAAGGCATAAGTTCTTTTTTGTTTAATTTTTTTCTGATTTTATTGGGTCTTTTTAGGAGTTTTTTAAAATTTATCTCTTTGATTTTTGCTTTTTTTATATTTTTAAAATTTGTTTTTATTGTTGTTTAATAATTTAATCTATTTTTTTAATTAAAATGGTCGATCCTCTTTTAAATAGTTTAAAATTAGTGAATCAAGAACAGAAAAAAATAGATATAATTCAAAATAATAACTCAGAAAAAAATGAGGAATCAAACCCAAAAGATAATAAAACAATAAATACAAATAATAATACAACAGAACTTGAAAAAGATGAAACAAATCAAAAAGAAATTCAAAATAAAACAAACTCACAGCAATTAAAATATGGATATAAAATCTTTTTTACAAATCCAAATGAAGATGGTTTAATAGAAAGTTTTTTAAATGATTCTTCAGGAGAAAAAAAACAAAATAATGATTCAGATTATTTTAATTATGGATTAGATGAAGAAAAATGGAGAAAAATAATAAATTATTCTATTTTAATGCATTATAAGAGACATTTAAAAGATGAAAAGAGAAAAATAGAAGAAATGAAAAATGAAAATCAACAAAATAATTCTTATCAATATCCTCCTGATAATAATAATGGAATGAACAACAGAAATTTTATGGCTTATAATCCAATGATTCCTATGTATTATCATCCTCTTCAAATGAGAAGTCAATTTATGTATAATAATGTGAATATGATGAATAATCAGATGTTAAATAATATGAATATGCAATTTATTCAAAATAAAAAAGAATAAATAAATATATACTTTTAAAATTTTTATTTTAATTTTAAATTATAAATATATATAAATCAAAAAAAAACAAAGAAAAAAACTGAAAAAAAAATTAATTAAATTAAAAAAATAAATGAAACCACTTCCTACAATTCCTGAATCAGTAAACAATAAATATACAAAAACCGAAGGTAACATTGATGACAGATTTAATACACATCGTTTTTCAATGATGATGCGTAAATTTCAAAAGAAGAAATTAGCTCCAATAAGGAGTGGAGGAATATCAATAGGAAGACTTCAAACAGACCCAAATGAATTGATTGAAATGGAAGAAGAGGAAAAAAAGGCAAATTTAGAAAATGAAAAATCTTTAATTAAAATATATGAAAGTAACGCATCTTCCTTAATTCAAAGAATAAAAGATGAATATGGTTCGAATGGAGTTCCAACTGGAATTCCAGTTCCTGTTGATCGAAGATATGGTTTTGCTCAATTTCGAGATACAAATTATGTTGAAAAATCATGTATGAAAGATTTTTTTAGTAAATATCAAAAATTTAAAATTTTAAATAGAAAACAACCTATAAGTAAAATTACTCCTTCTTTTGCTTTTATCAAAGCTTCTAATGAAGAAAAAATTATTCCTAATCCTTTAGGTATTTTAAGAAGAAGTGGAGATGATGCTAAATTAAGAATGAATTATCAGAAAGTTGGAGATAGTTATGCAAAAGCTCTTGGAAGTTCACTTAGATATTCTCGTCATCTTACTGGAATTGAATTAGGTAGTAATAGATTAACTGGAGATGGAACTACTTTTATTTTAAAATCTATTAATGATAATAAAGAATTATTAACTAAAATTAGAGATTTAGATTTAAGCGATAATAAAATTCATGAAAGTGATATTGGAGAATTAATTAATTATATTAATGATAGTAAATGTAATTTAGAGAATTTAAATTTATATGGAAATTCCTTAGGAGATGATAATATTAAATTAATTGCTGATGCTTTAGGAAAATATGCTACTTATAGATTATCTAATTGTAATTTTGGACAAAATAATATCTCTGATGATGGTGTTCCTTCGATTGTAGAAATGCTAAATACTTGTACTGGACTTAGAACATTTATTTTAAGTCATAATAAAATAACAAATAATTCCGCTGCTCAAATTATAAAGAAATTAAAATCTCATCGAGAATTAAAAATATTAGATTTAGGTTGGAATAATATAGGAAATAACTTTTCAAAACCAATAATATATGAAACTTTAGTAAATCAAAATTTAAATGATCCAAATAGAGTTTTTAATAATCATTTATTAAATGAAAGTCTTCAAAGTGGTAAATTTACATTTAGGAGAAATCCACTTTTACCTCCTTTAGACCAAAAAGGAAATGCAAAAAAAGATGATAAAAAAGAAGCAGAAAAGCCAAAAGCAACAGAACCAAAAAAAGTAAAAGAACCTGCTCAAAATCCAAGTCAATTTGCAAATGAATTAGGAACATATTTTAAAGAAAAAAATGTAACCTTAATTCATTTAGATATTTCCCATAATAATTTACCAGCAAATGATTGTGAATTTTTAGCAAATCAATCAAAAGATAATCACGTTATATTAGGAATGCATGTTGATGGTAATGAAATGAATATAGATGCTTTAGGTTTTCTTCATCCTTTATATGATAAAGAAGAAACTTTCTTTGCAAATAGTCAATTAACTTATCCTATAAGTAAAGAATATGAATTGAGAAGAAGTCAAGTTGATAATGTTCGAAATTTAAGAGGATTAAATAAATGTTGGATTTGTGATGGTTATAGAGAAATTGAATTTAATTTCGTTCCTAAAACTCCTATTGTTGATACTACTTCACATATTGTTAAAATTCATTTAAATTTCGATGATTATCAACCCTTTGGAATGCTTTGTTTAGGAAATAAATATCAAATAGTTAGAATGTGTCCTCCTGGAGAAATTAATTATTTCTTCACCATTGATACTATTCCAATTGAAGAAGAAGGTGAAGGTTGTAACAATGAATATGTTGATTTAAATGAAAATAGATATTTTAATATTAGTTTTGATGAAGAATATATGGAAGAATTAAATAATATTAGAGCTAGATTACTTTATCAAAAAAGACAAGAAAAAGAAGCAAAAGAAAAAGAAATTCAAGAAGCTGGAGGAAATATTGATGATATTAAAGAAGAAGAATATGCTGATCCTGGAATGAAAGTTTTATACACTCAACCAAGTCCAAATGAAATTATTACTGTTACTGTTAAGAAAGTAAGTAAAAAAATAGTAGGAGTTAATAGAAACGTTATTGATGAAAATTTCGTTAAACAACTTAAATTTGCTGAACCAAGACCTCTTAAAATTATTAATAAATTTGTTAAACCTAGAACTCCTTGGACTTTCCCTATTTCAATTTGGGCTTATTATGGTTATGAATTTGAAGGGGATGATGAAGAATATATTGATCAATGCTTTAATTTCGATTTTGAAAGATGTTTATTTAATAAAGATTTTAAAGATCCTGCTCAATTGGAAGAATTGAGAAAAATGTTAAGAGAAAGATATAGAGATATTATCGATTGTTATAAATATTATGCTTCAATGAGTGGATTTACTGTATGGCAAATAACACAAAATTCATTAACTGAATTTATAAGTAAATGTCCTGGAATGTGTGATAAAACATATGATATTAATAATGTATATTTAACTCAAAAAGTAGTTTGTGCAAATGCATTAGATATAAATGATAGGAAAAAAAATAATAATAAAAATTTAAGTGATAATATAGTAAGACATCAATTTATGAATTTATTAGTAAAAGCAGCTAAGGATAAATATGTAACATGTTTAAAAACTACAACAGATGTTTTAGAAGCAACAAAAATGGCATTTACTCAACATTATGATCCAGCAATAAAAGGATTTGAATATAATAAATGGAGAATGGAACGTTATTATAATGAAGAAGTAGATTATTTCTTAAAAGCATATCTTCCAATATTAGATGCTTTATATATGTCATGGGCAAAACAAAAAGGACCTCGTAAAAAAGATGTTTGGATGGTATGTGATGAATTTAATAATTTAGTTCAAAGTTTTGTAGATGTGAATGAATATCCTGTAAGAGATAATCCCTTAATATTTAATTATGCTATAAGATTACAAGAAAATGAAATATACACAGATAAACATTTAAATATGTTTTTACCTGAATTTCTAGAAGCATTATGTAGAGCTGTTGATAAAGCAAGTCCTTATCCTCCTGGAGATAATCCTGAAGATTGGCCAAAGGAAAAAAGAGCTGCCCAACCTTTAGTGAATAAATTAGAAAATATAATAGGGAAATTAATAAAATTAATAACTCATCCTGATTACAAAGTTCTAAAAGAAAAATTCCCAACTCCTGAAAAAGAACCTGGAATTGGAATATATAAACTTAATTATGAAAATCCATTTTATCAAGGTTATATTATTAAAATTAATCCTAGAGATGCTATTAGGAAAAAAACCAGAAAAAGTACTCAAATGAGAGCTGAGAATACTCCCGTTGTTGAAGGAGGATTAGGTGAAACTGAACCTCCAAAAATTGAAGGTGCTGATGCAGAAATGGGAATTAATAATAATGATTTAATTGAGGTTGAAGAAAATAAAAATGAAGATGGTGAAATTGTTATTCCTGATATAGTAGGAGAAGAAGAAAAAAAAGAAGAAGAAGGTACCGATGATTTAAAAGGAGCTAATGTACCTAATGCAGAAGATAAAAAAGATGAAGAGAATAAAGGTGAAGATAATAATTTTCAAGAAATGGAAGTTGCTTATATGGAAGATGAGGAAGTTGATGTTAAATAAACAAATTATAGATTTTTTGATTTTTGATATTTATTAATTTTTGATTTTATTTTTATTTTTAGATTAAATAAATTTATTTCAATTAAAAAAAAAATTATTATTTTATAGAAAGACTTAAATTAAATAATATAATAAAATAATCATATGTCAGATGGTACAAAGTTACACAATACAGATACAATAGAATGTAATATAAAATATGATAATTCAGAAAGTTGTATCAGAAAATATAACATTCTCAGAGAATCATTAAAAAAACATAAAATGAAAAATATTGAATATAGAATATCCCTTTTAAAAAAATTATTAGAATTATGGGATAAGTATGAAAATTTAGTAAATAAGTCAAATTTATTAGATTTAGGACAAACAGAAATAATATCATCTATGTATTCATTTGCAATAATAAGAAAAGAAATAACCTATGCAATAAGTAATTTAAATAAATGGGTAAAACCAATAAAATGTGATACTCCATTATTTATAGGATATGCAGATTCATATGTTATTCCAGAACCTTTTGGTTTAACATTAATATTTTCTGCTTGGAATTGTAATTTTTTAACTCTTTTCGTTCCTTTAATCCAAGCAATTGCAGCTGGAAATTTATGTTTATGTAAACCAGCATCAATGTCACCTGAAACATGTAAAGTTTGTTTGATGATTTTAAATGAAATGCCAGGAGATGTTGTTCAAAGTTGTGCGGGGAAAAGTGAAGTATATACTGAATTATTAAAACATAAATATGATTTAATTGTTTTTACTGGATCTGCTACAAAAGGAAAAATCATTGCACAAGCAGCTGCTCCTTTTTTAACTCCTACTATATTAGAATTAGGAGGTCAAAATCCTGTTATTGTTGATAAAAGCGCTAATCTTGAAATTTCTGCTAAAAATATTCTTTTTGGAAGGCATACTTTCGACGGTCAAGCTTGTATATCTCCTGAATATATTATGTGTGATAGAGTAATTTATTCTAAATTAGTTGCTGAAATTCAAAAGAGAGTTGTTGAATTTTATGGTGAAAAACCAGTTAATAGTCAATTTTTAGGAAGAATAATTAATGAAATGCATTATGATAGAATATATCAATTATGTAAAAATCCAGGAGAAGGAGCAAAAATATTATATGGTGATATAAATCAATGTGATAAATCAACTAAATTTATACCGCCAATGTTTTTTGGTTTTGATTCATTGGAATCAATGAGAAAAAGTGAATTAGCAAAAAATGAAATTTTTGGTCCAGTATTATATATCGCCCCCTATGATAAAATAGAAGAAGCAGTAGAATATATAAATGAGAGAGAAAAACCATTAAGTGCATATTTATTTACATCAGATTCAAAAATAAAACAATATGTAAGAGATAATACTTCAAGTGGTTGTTTAGATATCAATGATACTGTAATTCACTTTTCTAGTTGTTTTCTCCCTTTTGGTGGAGTAGGAAATTCAGGAATGGGAGCTTATCATGGAAAATGGGGATTTCAAAATATGAGTCATTGGAAACCTATTTTAGATCAAAGTCAATTAATTGTTAATTTAAGGTATCCTCCTTATGATTATACTAAAGGAAAAATACTCAAAACGGCTTTAATTAAATTTAATTATGGAAGAAACCAATTAATTAATTGGATTATTTATTTTGTTGTTGCTGTTGTTTTATTTGTTTATGGTATTAAAATGAAAAATAAATTTTAAGGTTATTTAAAGTGATATTTTAACAATATAATATTAATTGTTTTATTTTTTTTATTATTTTTATTAATTAATTGTATTAAAAAGAGTAAAGATTTTTTTTGAAATATTTAATAAAATAAAAATTTTATCTTTTTTTATTCTAAATGTACTTTTTTTTAATATTAATTCAATGTCATTAAATAACAATCCTTTCATATCAAATACAAAAACTTTAAATAAATGTAATATATCAAATTGTTTAGAATGTTCAAATTTTAATGAATGCAAAATATGTAAAGCAGATTATATTAATATAAACAATAAATGCTTTTTAAAAGAATGTTCAATTTTTGGAAATGAATGTAAATATTGTTCTGAATTTGATTGTATGTCTTGTAAAAAAGGATTTAAAATTTCATATGGTTTTTGTGAAAAAGAAGAATATTTAGTTTTTTTAGAAAAGTTTTTAGGATTTTTTTTACCAATTTTTATTATGTGTGTTCTTTTTATTTTTATTTTTATTTTTAGGAAAAATAGAAAGAACTCATATAAAAATAAAATTGTAAAAGCAGAAATAATTAAAAAGAAAAGACCATCAACTGGACAATATATTATATATAATAATAATCAAAATAATATAAAAGAAGAAAAAAAAGAAAATCAAAATGATGAAGTTAGTAATCAAAATACAAATTTAACAGAAATCGAACAATTTATTAATTTTGAAGACATACATTCTGAATTTTCAATAGGTTCTAATAATTGTATTATATGTGGAAGAAAATGTATTTTCTCTTTTTCTGTTTGTGGATGTGCAATATGTCGAGAACATTCTGTGCCTCAAAAAGGACAAACTTTAATTTGCCCAAAACATAATATTCCTTTGAATAGAAAATTATATATAAAAAAATCATATAAGAATTTAGATATTATACCAATGGATAAAAATAAGTATATAAAATTATGCCCTATTTGCAATATTGAACCTGCTCTCAAAAGCTTTAATTGTGGTTGCCCTTTAAAAATTTGTAGTAAGTGTTTTAATGACAATTTATACATTTTCAAAATTAAAAGATGTCCTAATTGCAATATTCCTTACAAGGAAGTGTAAATTCTATAAATAGTATATTTTAAAATTATCAATAATTTTGTCAATAAATATATATTTAATATTAAATAAAAAAAAGATCTTATCAATTCAGAGATGGAAATTTAAATGTTAATGAATATTAAATTATTCTTGATCTCTTCTCTTTTGAACTCCTCCTC
>JAEEGI010015773.1_pt1 | contig 15684 bp, 10 predicted proteins | sample 8958751 | NCBI WGS metagenome assembly JAEEGI01 (sample SAMN16246545, study PRJNA631951) | gut metagenome | biome: gut microbiome; feature: rumen; material: KS-attached | host: Bos | place: Iran: Karaj | collected 2018-10
GCTGCGGTTCGCGACTATGTACCCCTGTATGCCGTGATAGCTCATCGTGGCTCTACCTATTGGGCACCAGAAGAAACCGAGAGTGCCTGGAGGTGGGCTCGCGAGATGGGAGCCGACTATCTGGAGTCTGATATGCAGTGCAGCAAGGATGGTATCATCATAGCCAATCATGATGACAATCTGAAGCGTACCACCAATATTGAGGAAGTTTTCGGATCTGCGATTCCTGTCACTCGCATCGCGTTCTATGAGAGTCTGGGATTCTCGCACGAGGACGCACTGGAGCAGTATCAGCGCGATGAGGCTTCTTTCCGGCCATATTATATGCAGTCGTATTATTATGCAGAGCTGTTGATGCTCGATGCGGGAAAGTGGTTCGCTGAGGCTTTTGCCGCTTCACGAAATGGTAGCATGGTTGATGGCAAACTGCACTATAGCACGGGACAATACGTGTCGGCACTGCGTGATCAGATAGCCTATGCCAGCGGCAGAATGCTGCATCGTAAAGACGACGGCGAGCGGATACTTCCCTATAGCATCAAGCCTGAATATCAGGGAAAGACGCTGCACGAGATATGGCAATCGATGGTTGTAAAAGGCGCATGCAAGGACATTTACATGGATTTCCTCGACTATGATTTCACCGATGCTTATGTGGCTGATACGGAGGATACAGGTCATCGTCCAGGCATTTATCTCGAGTTTAAAGAACCCGAGGTCAATCCTGAAAACATGGAGCAGCGCGTTTACGATATCCTCGATAGTGAGGGGTGGAACATCATAACCCGACCTGCCACGGAAAAAGCCTTCTATGTCAATGGGAAAGTGAACGTTGGCCGCACGAATGGCAAGGTGATTCTTCAGACCTTCTCTAACGAGGCACTACGTCGTTCCGATGCCATCTTCCAGGGACGTGTGCCTATGTGTTACCTGTTGTGGCTCAACAATCCACCCATGCCAGAAGATTTTGCACTGACCACGCCTGAAGGTTTTGCACAGGCCATCAAGTATGCACAGGATCATGGGGCGCATATCATGGGACCGTCTATTGCAGGAGAACCTAATAACTATGACGAGCTGAACGCCTCGTGGCAGGCTCGGCTTACGCGCCGTAGCGGTATGCTCAATCATCCCTATTCGTTCGATACCCAGGTGCAGATGAGCAAATACGTAGATACAGCAGAGGGTAGCATCGCTGCAGACGGATGTTTCACCAACCGTTCCGACCTTTCACTGCAGTATATGATTGACCATGGCTTACGTGGCCGTTCCGACATTCCCGATCCCTTCCATCCGGGAAACACTTACGATAATTCCCAGGCTTCTCGCATCGTGCCTGATGCAGTCAAAACATTAGAGAGGCTGGGGTATTCGCATCAGTAATCTGCCTGTTCTCTCCGTCCTTTCATCGCTGAATCGCAGCCCTTACTTGCGCCATATTGCTACGCGAGACGGGGAGTGATTCGTGGCAATGCTTGATGAGCAACTGTGTGGAACCTGAATGTGAGTTAATTTGTTCTACCTGCCCAAGATTGACCAGGAAGGCGCGATGGCAGCGGACGACCATCGGATAGCCCTGCAACGTTTCCTCCATCTGCTTCATCGTGACGCGAAGCATATCGGTACGCACCTGCCCGTCGCGCAGATGGCAGACCTTCACGTAGTTGCCCACGGCCTCAATAAATAGCAGATGGGAAATATGGAGTGTCACCGATTCGTTGGTCGTACCTGTGAGCGTGAGCTCCTGCGGACGGGGCTTTTCGCTTGGTTCTTCCACTTCGATGGGCAATGGCTGCTCAGGCTCTTGCATCTTCTTCAGCTCTTCGTTCAGCAGTCTCGTCTCTTCCAATTCCATCGCCAGATACTTGCTTCGGAATTTGAAGCGCCAGTAGAGTCCGATGGCGAACGAGAGGAAGGCAATGATTGCCAACGTCTCCAGAAAGTTGCTCAACGACAGCCGATTACTCTCAACAATTTCGCTCATCATAAAGTGGCGATACAGACAGATGAACAATGCCACTAAAGGCGTGTTGATGAACTGAAAGCGCAGATTGCGACTGATGATATAGTTGATGCCACGTTTGTAGGAGCGAGGCATGTGTACGATGTATCGCAGAATGACCTCTGTGATGAAACAGCTGAACAAGCCTAACACGAAAAGGCTTAGCAGATGCAGATACGACTGCCATTGCCCTACATCGAGTCCGAATGGCTTGAAGATCGCAATCGCCAGTATCATGAAAGCGGTACTGAAGAATCGGATGCTGATGGTTTTTTTGTGATCTTTGTTCATACAGCTGCAAAATTACGAAAATTAAGTGAAAAGTGAAGAGTGAAAAGTGAAAAATTTGATTCCGCTCGTCACATTTTACTTATTTTGCTCCACAATCATATAACCACCCGTCACATTTCCAGTATCTCTTTGCCATACACTCATCATTTTGCAATACCGTTTTAATTTAGAATACCCCTGTCTTTATCTGCATTTGACTCATTGCGGAATTCAGAAGGTGTCATGCCGTACTCTGCTTTGAAGTTCATGGTAAAGCTCTTGACAGTGGTGAAACCTACGGCATAAGCTATTTCTGTTACCTGCATTTGTGAAGTTTCCAGCAGTGCCTTTCCTCGTTTGATACGTATGATACGTATGAATTCTGCGGGTCCCTGACCGGTGATGGCCATAAGTTTCTTGTATAACGTAGAGCGTGACATCCCAACCTCTGCTGCCAATGTCTCAAGCTGACAAAGGAGAGCATGTCCTGATTAATTTAGCCGGGCAGAGGGTCGCATCAGGAACAAAGGGCCTGCTGATTATCGATGAAAAAAAACTAATATGTAAATAAATTCGAGTAGTGCTTTTTTTTCTGATTGTTATTTCGTAACTTTGTAGCCAAAATACGTCTTATGTACATTTTTAGTAAATTAAAAGCAATTATCTTACTAATGGCTGTGATGACGGTGAACGTGAAGGCTCAGACACCAGACTCATCACCATGTGGACCAGTGCCTACTGACAATCAACTGCGCTGGCAGGAAATGGAGATGTATGCCTTTATCCATTACTCGCTGAACACCTATACCGACCAGGAATGGGGCTTTGGCAACGAGGACCTAAAGCTTTTTAACCCCACAGATTTAGACTGTCGCCAATGGGCTCGTGTCTGCAAACAGGCAGGCATGAGGGGCATTATTTTTACGGCTAAGCATCACTGTGGATTCTGCATGTGGCCAAGTGCCTATACAGAATACTCTGTAAAAAACACACCATGGAAGAACGGCAGGGGCGACGTGGTGCGCGAACTGGCAGATGCTTGCCGCGAGGAGGGACTGAAGTTTGCCGTCTATCTCTCACCTTGGGATAGAAATCATCCGGAATATGGTCGTGCAGAGTATGTAAACTATTTCCGCAATCAACTACGAGAATTGCTGACTAATTACGGTGAGATATTTGAGGTGTGGTTCGACGGTGCCAATGGCGGTGACGGCTGGTATGGCGGTGCCAATGAAACACGTAAAATAGACCGTACCACCTATTACCAATGGCCTGAGACGTACAGAATGATCCGTGAGTTGCAACCCAAATGCTTGATTTGGAATGATGGCAGTGACCGTGGCGACCTGCGGTGGGTGGGTACAGAGGCTGGCAATGTGGGTGAAACGAACTGGAGTCTGCTTAATAAGAATGGCGAGGTCATGTGGCACATGCTGCACTACGGGCTGGAAGACGGCGACTCATGGGTGCCTGGTGAAACGAACACCAGCATACGCCCAGGCTGGTTCTACCACGAAACGGAAAATGAACATGTCAAGAGTCTGTCAAAACTGATGGACACCTATTACAAATCGGTAGGTAGGAACTCCACATTGTTGCTGAACTTCCCAATTGCACCTAACGGTCGGATTCATCCCAATGACAGCCTGCGAGGGATCGCATTCAAAATGATGATCGACAACGTATTTAAGACAGATTTGACAGAGAAGGCCAAAATCAGTAACAATGGCAATAAGACTATCATCGATTTCAAGCGCCCCACAGCCATGAACCGCTTTCTTGTCGAAGAAGACATCCACTACGGCCAGCGAGTAAAGAAATTCTCGCTCGAAGCTCTGGTAAATGGGCAATGGCAACCGCTGAAGGATGCACTGGTGGAGAATGGCGACGGGCTAACCACCATCGGCCATCGCCGCATCATCTGTTTTCCAACCGTCAAGGCTACTAAGTTGCGTTTCATTGTTACCGATTCAAAGTGCGAGCCCATTATCAAAAAACTTGGTGCATATCTGGCTCCGGAACTCACGCCTGATATTCCAAACAGCGGAGAGAAGAAATCCTCAAGCCTGCATATTTTCTTCAGTAGTCCCCGGCAGATGATGATCGATTGGGATAGTGAACAGACCATCACCTGCTTCCGTTACTTGCCGCCGCAAGAGTCGAACGACGGCACGATTACCCACTACACTCTCTGGGGCTCTACCGACTGGAGTAACTGGACGAAGCTGGCCTCTGGCGAATTCTCGAACATAGTGAATAATCCCATTTGGCAGATAGTCAAGTTGAATGCCACTAAAGTGCGCGTACTCAAACTCGACGCCGATCGTTTGGCATCTGGCGAGCGAATGGGCTACGGAGATATTGAAGTCATAACAGAATAAAAAAACAAGATGAGAAGAATTCTAATTGTCACGTTGATTGTATGCTCATTTCTGGAGGGATGGGCTCAGAAGAACAGTTTTTGTATTGCCAAAGATGGTAAGACCGCTTCCATCATTGTGGATGCGGACGACTGGAAAGGCGTTATCCGTGCTGCACGCAACCTGAGTGACGATGTGAGAAAGGTGACGGGAGTTTCTGCGCAACTGGACTTACAATCACCTCATTCTGCAGGTCTGCTACCACATGAACGTAAAAACCTCAAGGGGTCAATCCTTGTTGGAACCATCGGCAAAAGCAGCATCATTGACAACTTGATCAAGCAAAAGAAACTTGACGTCCGAACAGTTCGTGGCCAATGGGAATCATACCTGATTGATGTGGTGGATGGCAATCTTGTTATTGCCGGCAGTGACAAACGAGGCACCATCTATGGCATTTACGACCTATCTGAGCGTATTGGCGTGTCACCTTGGTATTGGATGGCAGATGCCCCCGTGAAACATCAAGACGAACTGTATTATAAAGATGACCGATTTGTACAGCCGTCACCTAAGGTGAAATATCGCGGTATCTTCATCAATGATGAGTGGCCATCGTTTGGCACTTGGTGTACTAATCGCTTTGGTGGTGTCAATGCCAGAGCCTATGAGCATATTTTTGAACTGCTATTGCGCCTGAAGGCAAACTACTTCTGGCCAGCCATGTGGGCAACAGCTTTCAATGAGGATGACCCTGAGAGTCCGCGACTGGCTGACGAGATGGGTATCGTGATGGGAACCAGTCACCACGAGCCGATGATGCGTTCCCATCAGGAATATCTGCACCGTAAACAGCAGGTGGGCCCATGGGACTATGCCACGAACAAAGCGCGCATCGACCAATTCTTCCGTGAGGGTATGGAGCGCAATAAGGCCTACGACAATCTTGTGACCATCGGTATGCGCGGTGATGGTGATGTGGCGATGGGCAAGGGTGACGATACTGAGAATATGAAGACACTTGGTAAAGTCATTGAGGGACAGCGTGAGATCATCAGGGATATCTATGGCAGGGAAGATGCCGTACCTCAGCTATGGGCTATCTTTACGGAGGTACAGCGCTATTATGACGCAGGTTTTACTGTTCCTGACGACGTGACGTTGCTGCTCTGTGACAACAACTGGGGATATATTCGCCGTAAAGGTCGCGAATTTGAAAGGAAACGTCAGGGTGGTCTTGGCCTCTATTACCATATTGATATGAATGGCGGTCCTTGGAATGACCGTTGGATTAACACGACGACAGTGCCCAAACTTCGTGAGCAGTTAAATCTTGCTTACAAGAGCGGTATTGACAGAATATGGATTATCAATGTGGGTGACCTAAAGCCCAAAGAGGTGCCGATCGACTTTATCATGCACTATGCCTGGAATCCTGATGCAATTCAGGCTGGTGATGAACAAGCATGGTTGGAGGACTTCACACGCAGCATCTTTGGCGAAACGTTCGCTAAGGAAACTGCCGATATCATTGCCAAATACTCAAAGTATAACCTCTGGCGTAAGCCAGAAGCCCAGGTGCCTGGTATCTATAACTATGAGGAGATGCTTCACGTCAGCAACCTATGGCAATCGCTGGTGGCACGCTGCGAGGCACTGAAAGAGCAGATGCCTGCCGAGGCACAGGATGCTTTCTATCAGTTGGTCTATTACCCGACAGTAGCCAGTGCGGGAGTTGCCCATATCTATCAAGCGGCTACTGTTGGCGACAGCATCACCATTTGCCGTCTTATGGAAAGAGACCAACATCTTTCTGATTATTATAACAAGGTGTTGGCTGGCGGTAAATGGGATGGCATGATGCTTGATAATCACATCGGCTATACAAAATGGTCGATTCCCGATAGGAACTATCATCCGATGGCACTTGGTTATAAGGTGAGTCATGACCTTAGTGCCTCAAAAGACTCAAAGGAATACTCCATTGCCGCCTCTGGCTTTACGCGAAAGGATGACGGATGGATATTCTTGTCAGACCTTGGTCGTAGCAACGGATGCATGGGAGCTGCCGACGTGATGAAAGAATATCCCAATGGCGACGGCCCCAAACTTGAATACACCGTTGAACTGACAGACGAAGGGCAGGTCGCTATCGGCATTCTGCCTACGCAGGATGTTTTACCAGCTCGTGGTCTGCGCCTCGGTGTACAGATTGACGACCAACCCGTTCAAATGATTGATGCGCGTCGTGGACTTGTCGATACTTTCCAGGAATATACTCCGCAAAACCTGGCACAGTCGAAGGTGTTGAAACCTCTGCCTCCCCGTAGCCGCCTCGCATTGAGTGGTTTTGTCAACGGTCGCCAGTTGCCTCGTCGCGATGAAGTATTTGATAATATCCGCTGGCTCGATGTCTCATTCAAGACAACGCCCGGCAAGCACACGTTGAAGATGATTATGATAGATCCGGAAATCGTTATAGAACAGATCGTTGTAAATCCCGACAACAACAGGTATAGTTACTTTGGTAATAAGAAGTGAAGATGAAGAAAAAAGCTTTGGTCTTGCTTGCTTCGTTATTGACAACAATAGCACAAGCACAACCCCACGACTGGGAGAACCCCGCAGTGCTGGGAATCAACAAACTACCGTATCATGCCACGTTGCAGTTACCTTCGAAATGGAAGGAGTGTAAGGAAATCGTGAGTCTTGATGGGCAATGGTTTTTTCATTGGAGTCGCAAACCAGAAGAAAGACCTGCCGATTTCTATCGTGAGGATTACGATGTGAGCACTTGGGGTAAGATTGCTGTTCCTGGCAACTGGCAGACCCAAGGTTATGGCACACCCATCTATACCAATATTGAGTATCCCTTCCTGCGTAACCGCCCCAGTGTAACCAGTGAACCGCCAAAGGACTGGACTGCCTACGAGAACCGCAATCCCGTAGGATCGTATGTCACATTCTTCAATGTCACAAAGGATATGCTTTCGAAAAATCTGATTCTGCATTTTGGCGGAGTGCACTCAGCTATGTATCTTTGGGTGAACGGACAACGGGTTGGCTATAGTCAGAACTCCATGTCGCCAGCTGAGTTTGACGTGACCGGCTATCTGCGCCAAGGGGAGAACAAACTCGCAGTAGAAGTGTATCGCTGGTGCGATGGTAGTTATCTCGAGGATCAGGATATGTGGCGCTTGAGTGGCATCTTTCGCGAGGTGCAACTGTGGGTACGTCCGCCGGTGCATATAGCCGACTATCATGTGACGGCCGTGCCCAATCGAGACTTCACGCAGGCAAACGTTACTGCTGATATTACCGTCTGTAATACAAGCCGTCAGAAGAACAGAAACTTGAAGGTAATCCTAAAAATCGATGACAAGTCGATAGAAGGTCGGCTAAATAGTCTTGTTGCTGGTGATTCTACTCACATACAACTCACATACCAGATTGATCATCCCAAAATATGGTCGGCCGAAAAGCCGAATCTCTATCCATTCAGCATAGAGCTTTATGACGCCAAGGGCTCCGTTGTGGAGCATTTCGACTATCATCTGGGAGTAAAGCGTGTGGAATGTGTAGGTGAGGTGTTCAAAATCAATGGCAAGAACGTGAAGTTACGTGGTGTAAATCGCCACGACCACCATCCTGTTACAGGCCGTTATGTGGATGATGACACATACGAACAGGATATCCGATTGATGAAACAGGCCAACATCAATTTCCTACGTACCTCTCACTATCCTGATCGAGAGTATCTCTATGAACTTTGCGACCGTTGGGGACTCTATGTGATGGACGAGGCTAACCAAGAGAGCCATGGCTATGGCTATGCTAATGAAGAGATGGGGCACGACGAGGCATGGCGCGATGCACATGTTGATCGTGCAGAATCATTAGTGAAGCGTGATTTCAATCATCCTTGTATCATCCTCTGGAGTCTTGGCAATGAAGGAGGGGTTGGTCCTAATATTCAGGCTATGTATGACAAGGTTTGCGAACTCGATTCAACCCGTCTGCCTTTCTACGATTGTCATCCGCGTTATTCGGCTCTCCACGACCATGGCTATCCTTCGCCTGAAGATCTGCGCCGTGAGGCTGAGAAAGAAACGGAGAAACCGCTTATTGCTCGTGAGTATGCCCACGCTATGGGCAATTCGATGGGAAACCTGCAGGAGTATTGGGATGTGATCTATGCCGACTCCAGCATCGCTGGGGCTGCCGTGTGGGACTGGGTAGATCAGGGCCTTCTGAAGAAAGACGGCAACAAGGTGTATTATGCCTATGGCGGCGACTTTGGCGATAAACCTAATCTCGATGCCTTCTGCATCAACGGATTGCTGGCTCCTGACCGTACACCACACCCTCACTACTATGAGGTGCAGCACGTATATCAACCTCTGCAGTTTGAAATGAAGGGCGACAGCATAAGTATCATCAATCGCGACTATTTTACAGATATAAGCGAATATGACATTTCCTGCGACACCATCGTCATAGATGGGGAACACCTGCTGAACGTCAGTGCTCACTTAAAGGCAGACAAGCCTTGGGCGCAAAAAGGCTTTGTGGTGGCAAGCGAACAGTTTGTCCTCTCACCCTATGCTTTCCCCAAGGCTGTCGCTCCCACCGCCAATGTCTCTGCAAAGGGTATCACCATCAAAGGCAATGCCATCACGTCGTGGATTGTTGATGGCCAGGAGATGTTACGGGCGCCTCTTGAGCCATACTTCTGGAAACCCGAAAACGACAACCAGCATGCTGCAGGCTTTGCCAGTCGTGTGGCGATGTGGAAGGATGTCGTGGATGTCAAGGTGAAATATACCATTATCGACGACCACAGCATTTTAGTCGATCTGAATTACCAGCCCACAGCCGGCGACAGGCCTGTCATTCCAAAGTTGGGTATGCGGATGCGTCTTCCTGCCGATATGACTCATATCGAGTATTATGGGCGTGGACCATGGGAGAACTATCCAGACCGCAAACGTAGTGCCTTCTTGGGACATTACAAAATGCCGCTTAGTGAATATGAGACAGAATACATCCATCCACAGGATAACGGCTGTAGGACGGACGTGCGCTGGTTCTGCATAGCTAATGGAGAGAAGACCCTTCGCATCGATGGCTTGCAACCGCTCTGCATCCGTGCATGGGACTATGGAGAAGAAGACTTAGAGGGCGTTCGCCATCCCTGTGATATTCTGCGTGGTAGATTCATCAATCTGAACATCGACCTCAACGTTCACGGCGTAGGAGGTATCGATACGTGGGGGAGACGAACACTACCGCAGTACACTATTGACGGTAACAAGCCTTATCACTATGCCTTTATACTAAGTTGGCAGTAAATCTGCCTTTCTTTCAACCTTACAATTCACCCAGCAACTGTCAACACCCACACTCTTCGCGCAGAGCATCATGTGAGTGGTCGCGATGGTTGCATCCTCAATGCCAGAGTCGTACTTCTGACTAGAATAAGTAAACACATTATTCTTGTGCCCTGTATTCTCTGGCATTCAATAACTGCTCATACAACCCCACCTTGGCATTCAGCCTCTTTATAGAGTCTTCCAACTCCTCTATTTTAGAAGCTCTACTCGACAACTCTTCACGAAATTCGTCAAACCCACTCTCCTTGTTGTGATTGAGATTCCAACCAGCCCCAAAGAGCATGGCACCAATTACCAGCAGTATCACACAAAATATAAACTTTCTCATATTATCACCTCTTGAATTGATTGCAAATATAGTAAAAATTTCCTATAACCTCAAATCTAACAGCTCTAATAGCTTTTTCAACGTATTTTTGTATCTTGCGCACAAGGTATATATAAACAGTATTAAAGCAGAAATAATACCAGCTACGATATCTATAGTTTGTCTGAGCTGAACACACCCTATCAATGAATTCTTCAATACTCATACCTTATACTACATAAATTGCTCATTTGTATCAGGTGGAGGGAAAGGCATGTTGCCGTTATCACCATTTATTTTGTCCCCTCTAATCTCGCCACCTTCTGTTAGGGGCATATCATTTAATGAGTTGTCTTCTGGATTTTCAAAACGGGTAAACTCACCTTTGAAGTCCAGAAGAACAATATCCGTAGCACCCTTACGGTGTTTCGCTATAATGATTTCTGCTTTGCCGCGATAATCGATAGAACCATCAGTAGATGCATACAGATGATAGTATTCTGGACGATGAACAAAAATCACCATATCCGCATCCTGCTCAATGGCTCCAGATTCTCTAAGGTCTGATAACATCGGACGTTTGCCTTCTGGTCCTTCACGTCCCTCTACACCTCTGTTCAACTGACTCAAAGCGATAATTGGAATGTTAAGTTCCTTTGCAAGACCCTTTAATGACCTAGAGATATTCGACACTTCTTCCTGTCGGTTATTGAATCGCATTCCATTAGCATTCATCAGTTGCAAATAGTCTATCATGATCAATTCGATTTGATGCTCATTTCTAAGTCGTCGAGCCTTAGTCTTTAGTTCAAAGACAGATAGTCCTGGTGTGTCATCAATGTAGAGTGGGGCACCAATAAGATTGTTGATCCGTTTATCGAATCGTTCCCATTCAGTGGTATCCAGATTCCCATTGAGAATCTTCTTGCCTCCAATCTCACATACATTGGATATCAGTCGGTTCGTCAACTGCACACCAGACATTTCAAGCGAAAAGAAAGCCATAGGCTTTCTTTGGTCAGCTGCAATGTTCTTTGCCATAGACAATGCAAAGGCTGTTTTACCCATGGCAGGTCTGCCAGCAATAATCACCAAGTCTGAGTTTTGCCACCCGCTCGTTACATCATCAAGACGATAATATCCTGTAGATATGCCAGTAACCCCGCCGTCTTTCCCTGCAGAAGCTTGCATAATCTTGGTCGCTTCTGCAATCAGCGGATCTACAGATGTATAATCCTTCTTCATGTTCTTGCTCGCAATCTCAAAAAGAATGCTTTGTGCTTCCTGCATCACCTCATTCACGTCACATGTCTCATCAAATGCCTTCGTTCCGATGACACTCGTATAAGAAATGAGCTGTCTAGACAGGTACTTCTCTGCAATGATATTGGCATGATACCCGATGTTGGCTGATGTGGCTACTCTTGAACTAAGTTCTGCGATATAACCAGGACCTCCTACATCTTCCAATGTTCCTAGTTTTGCCAATTGTTCCGTCACAGTCAGCACATCTATAGGCTTCTCTTCCAGACTTAACTGTTGGATGGCAGCATAGATTTTCTGGTTCCGAGGCTCGTAGAAACTTTCTACATGCAACAATTCGCATACCTCCATATAGGCATCTCGGTCAATCATCAATGCACCCAACACTGCCTTTTCAACTTCAGGAGCCTGAGGCAGAATATGAGCATATGAGAAATCCAATGGTAGTTGTCTATTCCTTCCTGTCATAATTTAAATGAAGATTAAATACTAAGCATCTATATATCCTTATAAAGTCACAACTAATTAGTGATTTGTGGCTTACTTTTCAACCTGCTTATGCTTAGTATAACACCAATATAAGCACAATTTATGATGGTTGAAGTACCACCTTTAGAAATCAAAGGCAACGGCTGTCCTGTTACTGGCACCAGACCTACTGCGACCATCATATTGAATAAGGCCTGTGAAACCAATAACAATCCAATTCCCATAACCAAAAAGGCAGGAAAATTCATATCACTCCTTCTTGCAATGCGACCACAACGATAAAGAATGATAATATACAAAAGAGCGACAACTGATGCTCCCAAGAGTCCTAATTCTTCAATAATAATAGCAAAAATGAAATCAGAAAATGCTTGTGCCAAGAAATCTCGTTCTGTGCTCTTCCCTGGTCCTTTCCCAATGATTCCACTTGTAATAATTGCGATATTTGAATGCGCAACCTGAGCATCCTTATCCAGATCATAGGTTTCTGGATTAGGCATAGGTTTGTTAAATTGCAAGATACGGCTTTTCCATGTGTCAAGACGATGAAATATTTTTTCTATTGTATTTTTATCATGTGGTTTCTCTATTTGTTCTGTTTTATCGAGTTCATGATCCTTGTTACTTATATTGTGTCCCACTAATATAATAACTGAGAGTGAGATGACTACTATTAGAACTATGATAGCAGTCAGCTTTGCAAGTTGTATCAAAGGAACAAGACCATAGAACATCATCATAAAAACAACAGTAAAAAGCATAACTGCAGTAGAAAGATTCTCCAAACCTATCAGGACACATGCGGGAATGGTAACCCAAAGAATCCACTTAATAGCACTTTTGTCAGCTCCTTTCTCACGTTGTAACACAGCTAAGATATGAGCCACTACCAAAACAACAGTGCCTTTGGCAATCTCAGAAGGCTGAAATGTGAATCCAAACAGATTTATCCATCGTCCTGCATCGCCCACTTTTGTCCCAGCCAGTAGTGCCCACAATAAGGTAAATAATGAGATAATTACCAATATAGGAATTGCCATCCTAAAAAAATGGTATGGGATGTTCTGAATAATAATAGCTGCAAACACGCCCACAACAATGGTAAGGGAATGATATGAAATAGGCCCAAGGTAATTCTGGCTTTTGTATGTCAGTACACTTGAAGCAGAAAAGACTTCAACTACACTAATCATACATAGCAAGAAAAACACCGCCCATATGACTTTGTCGCCTTTGAACAAAAAATGAACTCGTCTATTCATATTTGATTCTTTTCGTATATTTAAAGAAGTATTAGAGATTTGTTATTAACTAGGTTGCAAAGTTAGGAAAATCCATCTTTTCAACCAAGCGATTTTACTCCACAAGGCTTGTGAAAAATGCATTTATTCCCAGACCACAAAGTCGCGAGGGAGTGAGATTGTTTTGGCACACCCTCGCTTACCTTTAATATAATATTGATCTGCGATACTGCTATCAAGTATTGAGGCAAAAACCTTCCGTATTCTGGCACACTTTTCATTGATAGAGTTTAGCAGTGGATTTGTTACATCCTCGATACTCTGTATGGCTCTGTCCGTCATTCCCCATGGCCTTACCTTATCATAAATCTTTGTCAGTTCTTCACGATAATCAGGCATATCTTTGAAGTTGATACCTTCAGGATGTCCCAAAAAGAGTAGATATACAGACTTTACGAGAGGCTCCATGCGTATCTCAACTCTCTCATCACCAAGAAGCAACTTATAGTTCTTGGTGACAATCAGTTTCTTCAGAGGCTGGCGAGAACAAAAACTTGACAAGATATCTTTTTCACTCATGCCATAGTTTTTGAGCATTTGTACCATCTCCTTTATTTCCTTAATAAGGGCTGAACATTGAAACAGTTTCTTTCCCATATCCTCTGTGTCTTTTGTGTTTGTCATAGTTTAGCGTTTTATAGATTGTTATACTATACGGCAGGCACATCCGTGAATACCTGCTTCTTAATGAGTCGAAGCAGGTATTCTACTGCCTTTGGAGCCTTCTCTCGAGCTGTTGCCAGCTTCTGAGCAAACTCCTCCTCAGTGATGTCAGAGTTAAAGTCGTCCACCAGTTCTCGAGGATCGTCAGATGTCTTCACAAGCACCAAGCCCTTACGCTTCATCAGATAGCGAAGCGACAGGATGCCCTTGTCGTATTTAGGCTTTGCCTTGATGAGTTCCTGCATCAGGTTCAGGCCATTGTCGCCAATATGCAACTCGTTAAGCATGGCAATCATGTAGAGCACTTTGCAGTCTGGCGTTGACATGTCGAACACATCACCCATCAGCACATTCACAGCGTCAGCCTCCTCGTAACGTTCGAGCTTGGCCAGGCTGCGTGACTTCACATAAAGCGCCTCCTGGCACTGATGTTGAGCCAGCACACTATCAGCATACGCCAAGGCCTGCTCATATTTCCCTGCATAGAGGCTCAACAAAGCCACGAGGAACTTAGGTGCCCAATGGTCTGCCTCCATCAACGATGCTGGAATCTCTTCGATACACCCATAGAGTTCCTCGTCACAGATCACAGTATCGAGGAAACGCTTGGTCTGCTGCATGGCCTCCTTTATGTCACTAGCTTCAGCCTTCTTCTGCACCAGCATCAGATATTGTTTGGCGGCTTCATCATAGTTGTGATGTGCCAACAATTGATAGACAGCCTTTCCACTCTCTATCTCGCTGTTGATCACCTGCTCGTCGTTATAGCTGTTGGCATACGACAACACCTCACGGCTCGTATGTGCATACTGAGGAATGATAGGACGCGAGAGGAATAAGCCACCCAACGAACGCACACGACTCAGTGCCACATAGAGTTGGCCTGCAGCGAACATGCCCCTGCTCAGGTCAAGGTAGAGCTTATCGAAAGTCATACCCTGACTCTTATGTACCGTGATGGCCCAAGCCAATCGAAGCGGATACTGGGTGAATGTACCCATCAGTTCCTTCTTCATCTTGCGCTCGTCCTTGTCGTACTCATAGCTGTACGACTCCCAAGAGCAGTTAGGCACCACATAGGTTTCACCACCCTCAATAGTTACCTTTATCTCGTCCTTCGACAACTTGGTCACTTTGCCAATGGTGCCATTCACCCAACGCTTATGCGGATCGTTGCGAGTAAACATCACCTGAGCACCCACCTTCAGCTTCATGGTCTTATCCACAGGGAAGCGTTTCTCCTCGAACTTTCCCGTGACAGTACCCTCGTAGATGTACTCCTCAGCCTCAATCTCTGCAAGACGCTTCTGATTAATGTCATCAGCAGTCCTATTGAGAGAGGCCAGGGTGATCACAGCCCCATCCTCTTTTGTAGGCTGACATATACGCTCGTTCAAGTGCATCAGGATCTCTGGAGTCGTCTTGTTCAGGCGAACGCTCTCAAGGATTTTGAGGAAAGCCTCATCCTCCTGACGATACACCTTCTGGAACTCGATCTTCACCATTCGCATACGCTTGATAACGTCTGCCTTGTAGAAGAAGCAATCATCTGCATGATAGAGGTCGTGCATCAGATCACTTTCCACACCTTTCTTCAATACTGGGGGTAGCTGGAACATATCCCCCACGAAGATCA
>JAEEGI010015775.1_pt1 | contig 15682 bp, 10 predicted proteins | sample 8958751 | NCBI WGS metagenome assembly JAEEGI01 (sample SAMN16246545, study PRJNA631951) | gut metagenome | biome: gut microbiome; feature: rumen; material: KS-attached | host: Bos | place: Iran: Karaj | collected 2018-10
TAGGGGATGTAGTTCGAAACGAGGCCCGTGCCGATGACGTCCTTCGCGACTTCCGACGGTCCCTGGGAATTGCGGAGGGCCCAGCGGTTCTCCCAGTCGTGGACGAGGGCGACTTCGGCGGGCGTCGCCGAGCCAAGTACGCCCTGGAGCGCCTTGAGGTCGCGCCCGACCTGCGCCACTTCGCGGAACATGCGGGGCGACTCGTCGCCGACGTGGTCTATGACCGCGCCGTGGAACTTCTCCACGCCGCCGCGCCCCTTGCGGATCTGGAAGTACTGCACGCTGTCGGAGCCGTGCGCGATGGCCTGAAGCGATTTCAGCCGGTGGAGGCCGGGGCGGAGGAGGCGGTTGGTGCGCATCCAGTTTGTCGGTCCTGGCGAAGATTCCATCATGAGGAATGGCTGCTTCTTGAACGAACGGCAGAGGTCGTGGGCAAGCGAAATGCCTGCTGCAGTCCGCTCCTGGTCCGGGCGGTCATGGTATGCGGGATAGCAGTCCCAGCAAGTGACGTCGACATACTTCGCCATGCGGTTGTAGTCGAGCGGCTCGTAGAAGCCCATGAAGTTCGTGGTGACAGGCACCTCCGGCGCGACAGACTTGAGGGCGTCGGCCTCGTTCTTGAGGAACGACGCCGTGGAATCGGAGACGAAGCGGTGCCAGTCGAGCTGGAGTCCCTCGATGGTCGTGTCGATGGTTACAATCTGGCTCCAGTCGGAGAAGGCGTGCGACCAGAAGCCCGTCCACCAGGCGTGGTTCATCTCGTCGAGGGTCTTGTACTTGGCGCGAAGCCAGTCGCGGAAGGCCTGCATGCAGAGCGGGCAGTGGCATTCGCCGCCGAACTCGTTCGAAATGTGCCAAAGAGCGAGGGCGGGGTGCTTGCCGTAGCGCTCGGCGAGGCGGCGGTCCATCTCGGCGACCTTGGCTCGGTAAATCGGCGAGGTGAGGCAGTGGTTGTGACGTCCGGCCTGAAGCTCCTGAACGGGTTCCGTGCACCAGCCGTGCGGGTTCTGGCGGCGGATTTCGGGGTACTTCTGCGCCATCCAGTTCGGCTTCGCGCCGCTTGGAGTCGCGAGGACGACGGCCATGCCGGCGTCGGCGCACCGGTCCATGACCTCGTCGAGCCATCCGAAGTCGTAGCGGCCCTCCTCAGGCTCGAGCGCGGCCCAGGAGAAGATGCCCACTGAGACGGAGTTGATGCCGGCAAGCGGGAAGAGGCGGAAATCCTGGTCGAGGGTTCCGGGGATGTGTCGCCACTGGTCGGGGTTGTAGTCGCCGCCGTGGAGGAGGAATGGGAATTTGTCTAACATAAAGGTGCTCCAAGTGGAATTGATTATATTATAATATTTTCCATGCAATCAAGGCTAGGACGACTCTTTTCCGGTTTCCGCGGCGCACCCGCCGTGGCGACCATCGTGGTCATCTGCGCGCTGGTGTTCGGCGCCCAGAATGTCGGCTCGCGCATACAGATTGCCGAAGGCCTCTCGCTTGACACGCTCTTCCCCTACGTATTCGGCATCTACTTCCCGTTCCTTGCGAAGGGGGCCTTCTGGCAGCCCGTCACATACATCTTTCTGCACGGCTCGTTCCTCCACATCTTCCTCAATCTCTTCACGCTCATTTTCTTCGGGGCGTCGGTCGAGCGCCTAATAGGCACGCGTCGGTTCTGGACACTTTTTTTCATCACCGGCGTAATCGGCGGCCTCGGCTGGATGGCGTGCGACTATTTCGAGCCGCAGTTCTGGATGTGGTTTCAGACGCTTCCGTATGACATCTGCCGCCATCTCGCCCAGCGCTGGGGCGAAAGCCAGACACCCGGCATGCCGTTCAACGTCTGCGTCGGCGCCTCGGCGAGCGTCTGCGGCCTTATCGGCGCCTTCGCCGCGCTCTTCCCGGAGGCGCGCCTTACGGTCTTCCTCCTCTACGTGATTCCAATCCGCATGAAGGCGCGGACCTTCGCGATTCTTCTAGCCCTCTTCTCACTCGTATCGGTAGTTCTCAGCACGGGCCACGTGGCGCACGCGGCTCATCTGATCGGCGCTGTCGCCGGCTACCTTTTCGCGAAGTGGGAAAACTCAAGAGGACCATACAATGAACAACCGCGTTTTCAATACTGACCGCCGCATCAAACTCGGCATCTGGGGCCTTGGTCGAGGCCAGAACTTCGTCAACTCTGCCCGCGCGCTCAACATCGACGTCGTCGCCGGTTGCGACATCAACCAGTCGATGCGCGACGCCTTCACGCGCAACGTTCCCGGCGCATACGTCACGGACAACGAGGACGACTTCCTCGCGCAGGACTTCGACGCCGTCCTCGTCGCCACCTACTTCCCCGACCATGCGAAACACGCCATCAAAGCGCTTGAGGCCGGCAAGCATGTCATGTCCGAGGTCACCTCCTTCCAGACGCCAGCCGAAGGCGTGAAGCTCGTCGAGGCCGTCGAGAAGTCCGGCAAGATCTACCACCTTCTCGAGAACTACCCGTTCATGAAGGACAACATGTACCTCAAGAAGCTCTGGGACGACGGCTTCTTCGGCGAGTTCATCTACGGCGAGTACGAGTACGTCCACTGCGCGCGGCAGCTCGCCTACGCCTACAACTTCTACGTCGACGGCAAGAATCTCCCCGTCGAACCCGGCTGGGCCGTCCACAACTGGCGCGCCGCCCTCAACCCCCACAGCTACAACACCCACTCGCTCGGCCCGCTCATGGTCATCACCGGCCTTCGCCCCGTCGCCGTCGAGGCCTTCCCCAGCACCGTCCCGATGCCGGGCGGCCTCATCATCGGCGACAGGCCCGCGAAGGGCAGCGGGGCTTCGCTCGTCAGGATGTCGAACGGCGGCGTCATGCGCAACCTCATGGGGTCGATGACGATGGACAACCATACCGGCGGCCGCCTCTGGGGCACCAAGGCCGGCGCCGACAAGATGACCCGCGGCCATCTCCGCCTCTGCATCGGCGCCGACGGCGAGGGCTTCAAGTTCGAGGTCACGCCCGAATGGCCCGACGCCGAACTCGGCAAGCTCTGCGACGCGGCCGGACACGGCGGCGGCGACTTCTGGGAGCTCTACTACTTCGCCCGTGAACTGCTGACGGGCGAGAAGGGGCCGTGGAATGTCTACGCCGCGAGCGACGTCACCCTCGCCGGCATCCTCGCCGGGCGCAGCGCGCGCCGCAACGGCGAACCGCAGCGCATCCCCGACTTCAGGCTCAGGGAAGACCGCGACGCCTACCGCGACGACAACGGCGCCGACATCCCCCACTTCGACGCGGAGAACGGCTGCTTCCCGCCCGACGCCGACAAGGAGATCGTCAAGGACTTCAACGTGGTCATGCGCGACCTCTACCACAACTACGGCCTCATGCGCCAGGTCTTCACGGCCCTCCAGGGCATGAGCATCTACAAGTCGCTCACCAATCGCGCCGACCAGTACGAAATCGTGCGGAGCGTCGACACCCTCCGCCGCAACCTGCCCGAAATCGCCGCCGTCTGCCGCAAGGCCGAGCGCATCGCCAACGCCTACCCCGACTCCGTCGGCGGCGCCACCATCCGCTACGCCCTCGCCAACGCCCCGCTCGACAAGATCTACAACACCGAAAAGACCATTGCCGAGCTCGACGCTTGGCTCGCCGAAACATTGAAGAACGGCTAGACCCGTTCAGCATAACTTAGGAGAAAACCATGAGCAAAATCCACGTCACAATCTGGAACGAATACGTACACGAGCGCGCCGAGGGCGAATACGGCGAACGGCTCCGCAGCTTCTATCCGCAGGGCATGCACAACGCCCTCAAGGAGGAGCTGGCGGCCGACGACCTTGAAATCAGCGCCGTTTCGCTGGACATGCCCGAACAGGGGCTTCCGGACGACCTTTTGCAGAAGACCGACGTCCTCATGTGGTGGGGACACGTGGCCCACGGAAAGGTCGCGGACGAACTCGTCGACAAAATCCAGCAGCGCGTCCTTGCCGGCATGGGGCTGATTGTCCTCCATTCCGGCCACTACTCGAAGATCTTCCGCCGCCTCACCGGAACCTCATGTTCGCTCCGCTGGCGCGAACTCGGCGAGAAGGAGCGCGTCTGGGTCGTCGACCCGCAACACCCCATCGCCCGCGGCGTCCCCGACTCCTTCGTCGTCCCGAACACCGAGATGTACGGCGAACCCTTCGGAATCCCCGAGGACGCCCATCCCGTCTTCATGTCGTGGTACGAGGGCGGCAACCTCTTCCGCTCGGGCATCACCCTGCGCCGCGGCGCCGGCAAAATCTTCTACTTCTCGCCCGGACACGAGAGCTTCCCGATCTACCACAACCCCGACGTCGTCAAGGTCCTCGCCAACGCCGTGCGCTGGGCCGCGCCAGACCTCCCGCCGCAGAAGACCGACTGCTGGGACTGCGACCCCGCCGTCGAGCCGGTGAACACTTCGCGATAGGATTTGGCATGGACAAACTCGTGTCTGACACCCTTCGCGCGCTTGGAGAGCGCGGCTTCAAAACGCATTATTTCGAGTCAGCCTCAGCAATGCGCGACTTTGTGCTTCAAATGGTCCCCGCGACGGCCTCAGTTGGCTTCGGCGGATCCGTCACGACGGAGGAATTGGGCCTCTACGACGCGCTCAGGGAGCGGGGTTGCGCGGTCCATTTCCACTGGAAGGAACCGCGTGAAAACCGCGCCGCGGTCTTTGAGTCCGCACGCAAGGCGGACGTCTATATCATGAGCTCAAACGCCGTTTCAGCCGATGGCGCGCTGCTGAACATCGATGGCAACGGCAACCGCGTCGGGAGTCTCGTCGACGGACCGAATACCGTGTTTATCCTACTGGGAATCAACAAGTTAACGAAATCACGGGCTGCGGCGATGACTCGTGTCAAAACCATCGCGTGCCCTTCCAATGCGCGTCGGCTCGGCCTCGACACCCCTTGCGCCCGCACCGGCGCGTGCGCCGACTGCCGCTCCCCGCAGAGGATGTGCAACTACATTGTATGGACGGAGGCCCCTCGCAAGGGCGCGACCGTCCATGTCTGCGTTGCGGCTTGTCAATTGGGCTTCTGATGCGTATTCGGGCGAAAAAACCGCCTAAAATTTTTTTGTTGCATTTTTCCGTAAAATAGAGGATTCTTATTTCATGCCTTGGAAATCACTCTGAGGCAAAACCCCCAACAGGAGAACTCATAATGGCCACTAAGAAACCCGCTGCGAAGCCCGCAGCCAAGCCCGCCCCCAAGAAGGCCGCCAAGATCGTCGTCCCGACGACCAAGGGCGCCATCCTCGCCGAAATCGCCGCCAAGGCCGGCATCACCAAGGCCCAGGCCGAAGCCGCCTACGGCACGCTTCTCGCCATCGCCTACGCTGGCGCCAAGCTCCCCGCTGGCATCACCCTCCCTGGCCTCGCCAAGCTCAGCGTTGGCAAGCGCGCCGCCCGCACCGGCGTCAACCCCAAGACCAAGGAAAAGATCAAGATTCCAGCCGCCAAGATCGTCAAGGTCAAGGCTCTCAAGGCCCTCAAGGACGGCGTTCTCTAGTTCGAACCGAGGACAACAAAGCAAAAGAGGCCGCAGCTAGCTGCGGCCTCTTTTGCTTTTTCAGTTCTCAGTTCCTGGTTCTCAGTTCCTGGTTATAGAACTTTGAACTTTGAACTTTGAACTAAAAAGGGTAGAATATGGGACGTGTGAATTGAGGCGCCAATGAAAAACTACTTCGAAAAGTCATACTTCGACAACGCAACGGCGGCACTGCCGCGTTCATGGTTCGACTTCAAGCCAGAAATCGGCGTAATCCTCGGATCGGGCTGGGGGCGCACGCTCCTCGACGAGCCGTACCTCGGCTCCGTTTCCTACGCCGACATTCCCGGCTACGGCGCGAGCACCGTGGCCGGCCACGCCGGCGAGGCGCGCATACTCACAGTTGGCGGACACCATGTCATCGCCTTCTGCGGGCGGCGCCATTTCTACGAGGGCGAGGGCTGGGGTCCCGTCGTCATGCCGGTTGAACTAATGCGACGCCTCGGCGTGAAGCGCGTCCTCCTCACCAACGCGGCGGGCGCGGTCAATCCCGCGCTCAACCCGGGCGACATGCTCGTCATCCGCGACCACGTCAACACAACCGGCCTCAATCCACTGCAAGGGCCGGTCTATCCTGGCTGGGGCACGCGCTTTCCCGACCAGTCCGAAGTCTACTCGAAGGAACTGGGCGACGCCATGCAGGCGACGGCCCGCAAGATGGGCATACGCCTCCCCGACGGCATCTACGCCTTTACATCGGGCCCGTGCTTCGAGACGCCCGCCGAAATTCGCGCCTACGGAATCTGGGGCGTTGACGCAGTTGGCATGTCCACAGTGCCCGAGGCGATTGTCGCAAACGCCGCAGGCATGAAGGTCTCGGCGCTCAGCTGCATCACGAACATGGCCGCCGGCATCGCCGGCCAGCGCCTCTGCCACGAGGAGGTCATGGAGGCGACAGCCGCCGCCGCGCCACGCATGGGCAGTCTCCTGATGTCCGTTCTGGCTTCATAACCAACAACCGAAGAGGAGAAAACCATGGGAACAACTATCGTTGTCATCATCGCGCTAATCGTCGTCGCCGTCATGGCCGTGGCCGGACCGTACAACGCGCTCGTCACGCTCCGCCAGCGCTACAAGAACGCCTTCGCGCAGATCGACGTCCAGCTCAAACGCCGCTACGACCTCATCCCCAACCTCGTCGAGACCGCAAAGGGCTACATGAAGCATGAGCGCGAAACGCTCGAGGCCGTTGTCGCGGCGCGCAACCAGGCCGTCACGGCAACCCGCGCGGCGTTAAGCGACCCGGGCGGCGAAGAGTCGATGGCCTCCTTCAACCGCGCCGAAGGCAACCTCGGCGGGGCGATGCGACGCATGATGCTCCTCGTCGAGAACTACCCCGATCTCAAGGCGAGCCAAAACATGCTCGCCCTCCAGGAGGAGCTGGCCTCGACCGAAAACAAGGTCTCCTTCGCGCGGCAGTCCTACAACGACGCCGTCACGGCCTACAACACCAAGCGCGAGGTCTTCCCGACGAACATCGTCGCGCGTTTCTTCAACTTCGGCCCCGCCATCCTTTTCGAGGTCACGGACGCCGTCGAGCGCGAGGCGCCAAAGGTCCAGTTCTAGCCTGTCCCCACATTGGACTTCTTCGAACAGCAGGAGGCCGCGCGAAAGAGGACGGGGCGTCTCGCCCTCCTCGTCGTTCTCGCCGTCGCCGCGACGGTGCTGATGACCTGCCTTGCGGTCTGCTTCGCGTGGACGTTGTGCGTCTTCCTTGACGACGCCCAGAACACGAACGACTTCTGGGCGGTGTTCCGCTCGACCGCCGTCGAAACCTCGGTCGGCTTCATGTCCGCTTTCACGACGCTGGCCGTCGTCTCCTGCGCGTTCCTCTGGCGTCACCACACCCTTCGACGCGGTGGCGCCGCTGTCGCGGAGGCAATGGGCGGTACGCCCGTCAATCCGCAGACGACCGACCTTGAGGAACGGCGGCTCCTCAACGTCGTCGAGGAGATGGCCATTGCCGCCGGCGTGCGCGTCCCTAAGGTCTACATCCTTAAGCGGGCGCGCGGAATCAACGCCTTCGCCGCAGGCTATTCGTCGGACGACGCGGCTGTCTGCGTCACGGCCGGGCTGCTCGACACCTTCACGCGCGACGAGATGCAGGCCGTCATCGGCCACGAGTTCAGCCACATCCTGAACGGCGACATGCGACTCAACATCCGCCTCGTGAGCATCCTCTTCGGCATACTCGCGATCAGCGTCGCCGGCAAGACGATCCTGCGACTGCTCTTCGGAGGCGACGGCTACTCCGGGCGGCCTGGCGCCATTCGCTTTTTCGGCAGTTCCGGCTCCTCCCGGCGCAACGGCAAGGGAGGCGGAGGCGCGCTCATCATTCTTGCGCTCATCCTCCTCGGCGTCCAGCTCTGGCTCATAGGGCTCGTCGGCCACTTCTTCGCACAGCTCATCCAGTGCGCCATCTCACGCCAGCGCGAATACCTGGCCGACGCCTCGGCCGTGCAGTTCACGCGCAATCCGTCCGCGCTCGTGAGCGCGCTCAAGTGCATCGGCGCCGAATCATACGGCGGTCTCATCGGCACGCCCGGCTCGGCGGAGGTCGCCCACATGCTCTTCGCCCAGGAGCGCCCCTCGCTCTTCGACACGCACCCGCCCCTCTCCGAGCGCATCCGCCGCTACGAGCCAAGCTTCAACGGGAACTACGGCAAGTCGCGCCGCAAGAAGCAGACGGCCGCCAAACCGCCCGCCGGCGCCGCCACGCTCAACCACCGCGCCTTCCGTGCCGCCTGCCTTGCCGAAATCATCGCCAACCACGCCGAGGCGCCGCCGCTGGACGACGCCGACAACCGCGCCCTCCACACCGTTCCCGCAGCGACGGCATGTCTGCTTGCCTTCGCCATCGACTGGCGGCACCAGGCGAACCTCGACATCCAGCGGCAAATGGCGTTGAACGGCTTTCTTTCGACCATCGCCTCTTCGGCGCGGATCGATCCCGCTACGTTGCTTGCGACATGGATCCGCAAGTCCGCGTCGTGGAACTCCGCCACGCGTCGTGCCGCGTGCGAAATCGCCGCGTCGACACTGCGGACGCTCGACGCCGCCGACCGCGCCCTGCTCGTGGCGGACATCACCCGCATCGCGGACTCTGACAGCATCCGCACCCCCTTTGAATTTGCGCTCCTCTCCCTGCTGCGCCGCCGCCTGACGGAGACGGACGCCGGACTCAACTACACCCCGGTGCATCCTTCTAAGCTCACGCAGGAGGCCGCCACCGTCCTCTACGCAATCGCCCACTACGCGGGGAACGACGAAGCCGTTCGCCAGGCCTGGGAAGCCGCCGCCGAGAACTACCCGCTCGTCGCGTCGATGACGCCGAAGGCCGAGTGGCTGCACAGCGTGAAGGACATCGAAAAGGCGCTCGTCGCCCTACGCCGCCTTCCGCCGATGTGGAAGGGCGAATTCCTCAAGGCCTGCCGCGCCGCAATCGCCGCGGACGCACTCATCACCGAAGACGAGGCCGAATTCCTCTACGCCGTCGCCGACGGCATCCACGCGCCAGCATAGCGGCGGAAACCTCTCCCCACTCCGTCACGGTGCGCTTTCCCGACATGCCGGATGTTGGATTTTGGCATACCACCGGCGGGCTAAACGGATCGTATAATTTTCGCCAAACAAATTGCGCCAATCGGTTATAAATATATGGGGTTGTTATCATAACGCCAACCTCCTGGCGCAATGGACATCGTAGAGGAAATAAGAAGAGACCGCGAGAGCGGGGCCAAAAGACTTGTCAGTGAATACAGGGCAGGTCTTCTGACCTTGGCGCTCCGCTTCTGCAACGACGCCTCCGACGCCGAAGAACTGGTGAACCGCACTTTCGCCGAAGTCGTGGCCAACATAGACCGGTACGCCGAGCAATCGGCATTCTTCGGATGGATGTGCCAGATTCTTTCCAATCTCCACGCCAACGACTGTCGGCGAAAGGCCAATGCCAACACCATCTACCCGGGGGATGTCCCCGACATCGCGGACGGCAATGCCCAGGACGCCGTTTTCAGCAACCTGGACCATGAATTCCTGCACGCGGCAATCGAGCAATTGCCACAGGATATCCGCAAGGCGGTCGTGCTTCACTATTTTGTCGAAATGCCAGTGCGGGAGGTCGCGCGCGTATTGAGCACGCCCGTGGGCACTGTCGCCTGGCGTCTGCATTGCGCAAGGGAAATCCTTTCGGCCAAATTAAACGCGAAGGCGCGCGAAACGGCGAAGAAGCCGGGAGGCAAAGCGCTGCTCATAGCGCTCGCGTTGGCGGCGCTCTCTGCCATCGGCGCGGCGGTTGTGACCGCCGTGAGCGATGCACGGAATACTCCCCCCGCCCTCTCGGCGGGCACCCCCCTCTCGGAGGGGGGATATGATGCGCAAGATTCAAGCCCCCTCCGAGAGGGGGCTGTCGCCGAAGGCGACTGGGGGAGTACTGCGTCTGCTGCCGACTCCTCCACTCCTCCACTCACCCATTCCTCCACTCCTCCACTTTCATCAACAACAGGAGAAACCATGAACGCATCAAAGTCAACCGCCGCCATCCTCGCCTCCGCGTCGTTGGCGCTTACGGCCGCGACCCCCGCCATGGCCGAACTCGTCACCTACGACGGCACGGCGCAGACAATCAGCGCCGACACGCACTACGAGGTGCTGGTCGTCTCGGCGGCCACCACGCTCACCATCGCCCAGGGCGCCACGCTCACCGTGGACGAGTACATCGGCAACGCGCAGCTCACCAAGGCCGGTGCCGGAACGCTGGCGGTGAAGAACTTCTCCGCCAACTCGCAGATCACCGCCTCGGCCGGCACCGTTCGCTTCGCCGCCGGCGGCCCGACGGACACCACCGTCTTCGACGGCACGGACACGTTCTTCCATGTCGACGCCTCGGCTGGCGCCTCCATTACGACAGCCGGAACGCTGGGCGGCAACACGCTCGTTTCGCAGTTGGCCGATATCCGCGGCGCCGGACATCCGACGGCTTCGCCCGTCGGCGGAACCGGAACGCAGTTCAACAAGCCGTGGATCGACGCGGGGGCACTCAATGGCCTCAACGTCCTTGACTTCGGCACGTATTGGAAGACGGGCACGGCCGAGGACGGCTACGGCGCGGCGCTCTGCTGGAGCGACGGTTCGTCGGCCATTCAAGAAGTGTTTGTAGTCCAGGCCGACGCCCACAACTGCCGCAGCCAGTTCCTGCTGGGCTGCAAGTGGCCGGAGAACAACTCCGGGCGCACCTACGACTACCACCGCGGTTCCTCCGGCGCCCTCTTCAACACCTCGTATTCTAGCGCCAACATCCGCAACGGCTCCATCTACGTTGATGGACTGTCTGCCACCGCGGCGACCGTCCCGTCCGACGGCTTCCACGTCTTCCGCCTCGTCCAGAGCGGCGCGACGAAGGCTTCGGCCTTCGCGGACGACCGCGAGGTGCAGGGCCGGGGGGGCATCCGCCTCGCCGAGGCCATCGTCCTCACGGCGAACCTCGACGCCGTTTCGAGCCGTCGCCTGGAGATGCGCCTCCAGCAGAAGTGGCTCCCCGGCGAGCGCTCCATCGCGAATCTCTCGATTTCAAGTGGCGCAACCTTGACGGTGGACGATGGCGTCAGGATCATCGCCAAGGGCGGGACGCTCAACCCGTCCGCCGTGATCACCGGCGCGGGCGAGGCGCAGTATGAGGTCTCCGCCTACCAGTATTCGCATCCCGCGAAATCCGTCGCGAAAATAGGCTCGGCGACTGTCGGTCTCCGCGCTTCGGCGGCCCGCCGCGTCCGCGTCGATGGCGGGACGCTCTCCATCGTCACCGCCGCCTCTAAGCTCACGCCCGCCCTGCACCTCGATGCCTCGCATTCGGGGTCGATCACAATGAACAGCGGGAAGGTTCAGTATTGGAAAGACATCGTGACGTTGAACTCGTCGAGCGAAAAGATGGCGCGGCAATATACGGCCGCGCAAATGCCGCTCCTGAGGGAGAACGCGCAGAACGGCCTCGCCGTCGTCGATTTCTGCGAAATCTACCGTTCCGGACGCTGGCCGTCCGCCAACACGCCGATGAACATGGCGCTTTCCGCCGAACTCACGACGGTGCGGGACGCCTTCCTCGTCGTGGCGGACACGGACGACGCGCGGTCGGCGGTCTCCAACGAGAGCCTTCTCCCTCAGTTCCTGCTCGGGCACGGCTCGGCCTACGACTTCCACCGGACCGGCTCCGGGCAATTTGGAATCCTTAACTTGTCATACGGGTGCGGGACAAGCGCCAGCACCACATTGGCGCTTGACGGAGCGTCCGCCGCGCGGAACGACGCGCTTCCCGAGGGTTTCCACCTCGTGCGCATCTCGCCCGCGAGCAACGCGAAGGTGAACCAGCTCTGCAAAGAGCGTTCGGGCAATGCCTACGGCGGCCTGAAATACGGCGAAATCCTGCTCTACACCGGCGCGAAGCTCTCCGACGCCGAGGCGGCGGACGTGACGGACTACCTGCTCAACAAGTGGGGACTTCCGAACGCCGACCACACGGGCGTCGCCTACGAGTCGCTGGAGATCGCCGAAGGGGCCACGCTGGCTCTGCCGCCGTATTCCTCGACGGCGGCGCTCGCCGGCGCCGGAACCGTGAACGGCGACCTTGCGCTCGCCGACGGATTCTCGCTCAAGGTCTCCGCCGACACCCCGCTCGCCGTGACGGGTACGCTTACGCTCCCCGCCTCCGGGACGGTCGAGATTTCCGGCAACGTCCTCTCCTACGCGAATGGCGATGTCGTGACGCTCGTTTCAGCAACCTCGGTCGCCGGCGTCACGTCGGCGCGCTACAGGGTCGCGGGCGACTTCGCGACGGACAGGCGCACAGTGCAGGTCTTCGCCGATGCCGAAGGAATCAAGGCGCGCATCCTTCACCACCCCTTCATCATCATTATCAGGTAGATGTGTTTGCCTTTTGCCCATTTTCCAGGGACGTTTCCGTGAAACGTCCGTGCGGCCGCGCCATGGGCGCGTCCCTGCCAGTAGCATTCTGCATTCTGCATTCCGCATTCTGCATAGCGGTTGCCGCGCCGATTCGCATCGAAGTGTCGTCCGGCGCGTCGCTGGCCGATGTGCGCGACTGTGTCAGGGAGCGTTCGCCCGCAGACCGAAGCCGGGCCGTCGAGGTCATCCTCGCCCCCGGCGAATACGTTCTGCCAGAAGGTCTCGACCTCGTCTCCGGCGACGGCGGCGTCTCGGCGGAGACGCCGGTCGTCTGGCGCGCGGCAAGTCCGGGTTCCGTGCGCATCGTCGGTGCGCGGCGCATTCCGTCGCAGTCGTTCCGCAAGGTCACGGACGAGGCGTTGCTTGCGCGGCTTCCCGAGGAAGGGCGGGGCCGCGTCTGGGCCGCGACGCTCGAAAATCCGGGAGGGCCCGGCATCGTCCGGGCAGCAGCCTCTTCCTCGATTGCGCCGCTCCCCGACGTCTTCGAGGATGCCCCGCAGCCAACGGTCTTCTTCGGCAATGTTCCCGGCCATCTAGCCGCCTGGCCCAACGGCGACGAGTGGGCTACCTTTACGGAGCGCGTGGACCGCGGGACGCCTGTGACGTTTGGCAAAAACACCCTTTGGCGCGGCGGTGCCTTCATTTGGTCGCACCCGCGTGCGGCGCGGTGGGATTTTTCGGAAGGCGTCTGGCTCAACGGCTACTTCACCCACGACTGGCGCAACTGCACCGCCCGCGTCGGCTCCTACGGCAGCGAAAACGGCACGAACGACGTGATGCGCATTGCGGGCGACATCCCCTACGGCGTTCTTGCCGGCACCTGGGGACGCAAGGAGCGCCGCTTCAAGGCGGTCAACCTCTTCGAGGAACTCGACGAGCCGCTCGAATGGTGGATAGACCGCGAACGCGGCGTACTCTACCTCGTTCTGTTGACGGAAACTGCCGACATCCGCGTCGCGTTCTCCGACAAGCCCCTTCTGCGCGGCGCGGGCATCGCGAACCTACGCTTCGAGGGAATCGTCTTCGCCTGCAACCACGGGCCGTTCGTCTCCTTTGATTCGCCGCACGGCGTCACGTTCCGCAACTGCCGCTTTATGGGCACGGCGTCCGACGCCATCGTCCTAAAGGGCGACGCGCGGGACACGACGGTCTCAGACTGCGAAATCGCCCACTGCGGCGCGGGCGGCATCAGGCTCTCCGGCGGTGACCGGCGCGCGCTCACGCCGTCCGGCTCGGTCATAGAGAACTGCCGCATTCACGACTTCGGCATCTTCAGGCGCACATACGCCGGTGGCGTCCGGCTGGAGGGCTGCGGCCACGTCCTGCGCGGCTGCGAAATATGGGACGCCCCGCACACGGCGGTCTTCTGGGAGGGCAACGACATGCTCCTCGAATCGAACGACGTCCACCACGTCCTGTTGGAGACGGGCGACGCCGGGGCCTTCTACACGGGGCGCGACTGGACCACGCAGGGCAACGTGCTGCGGGGCAACTTCGTCCACGACGTCGGCGGCGGCACGACGGCCGCCGAAGGTGCCGACGCCGCCGTCTCGGGCACGAACGCGATGGGCTTCTACTTCGACGACTGCGACTGCGGCGACGAGGTGACGGATAACCATTTCCGCAACGTCCCGCGCGCCATAATGATCGGCGGTGGACGGGACCATCCAATCCGGAGCAACGTTTTCGAGAACTGCCGCCTCGCCATCTCCATCGACTGCCGGGGCATCACGTGGGGCGACAGGTGGAAGACTCCCTCCGGCGGACACCTCCTCGAGGAGAAAGCCGTCACGATAGACTACAAATGCGGCGTCTGGGCGGAACGCTACCCGCGCCTCGCCCGCATTCTGGACGACCATCCGGGAGAGCCGCTTTACAACCCGATTGAAGGCAACACCTTCATCAACTGCGGCAACGTCCTGGCGATAGGCGATGCCTTCCGTCTCGACCGCGACGGCACGGTCCCTGGCATAGTCTCCCGCCTCGCCCCGATCCGCGGCAACATCGTCCGCGACCCGCCCGACGGCCCGTCCGCTCACATCGACCCCGATGTCGCCGCCGGCTTCCGCCGCATTCGCGACAGTGATTAGTGGTTAGTGGGTTAGTGGTTAGTAATCACCCGCACTCGAACTCCAACTCCAACTAGTAACTCCAACTAGAACTAACCAACTCGAACTAGAACTAGTAACTAGAACTAACTTGTCATGACCAGCATCCTCATCGTCGCCATTCCGTTCCTGTTCGTCTGCGGGATCGCGCTGCACTGCCGCCGCTACGTCCGAAGCGTCGCGGACTTCCTCGTCGCGGGGCGCTGCGCCGGACGCTACGTGATGCAGTCCGGAAGCATCATGGGGCCGCTCTCCGTGATGACGCTCGTCGCACAGGCGGAAATACAGACCCAGGTGGGCTACGGCGTGAAGTTCTGGGAGGAAATCCTCGTGCCCCTCGGCGTCGTGATGGGGCTCTTCGGGTGGATCGGCTACCGTTTCCGCGAAACGCGCGCCATGAGCGCCGGACAGTTTCTGGAGATGCGCTACAGCCGACCTCTGCGCCGGTTCGCCTCCGTGCTGCGCGGCGTCGGCGAAATGCTCTCCGTCTGCATTGGCCCCGCCATTGCCGCCCGCTTCTTCATCTACCTCCTGGGGCTACCGCACCGCTTCGCCGTCCTGGGCCGCACCGTGGAGACGTTCCCCGTCCTCCTGGCCGCCCTCATCGCCGTCTCGCTCGCGATGATCTTCGCGGGAGGGCGCATTTCGCTCCTCGTTACCGACGCCGTGCAGGCGCTCCTCTCCCTGCCGTTGGTAATCCTGCTGTGCGGCTTCGTGCTGTGGCGCTTCTCGTGGGCGGACGAAATCGCGCCAATCATGGCCGACCATGCCGCAGGGGAGAGTTTCCTGGACCCCTTCGACGTCTCGGCCGTCCGCGACTTCAACCTCTTCGTCCTCTTCGTGGTCGTCTTCCAGCGCTTCTTCGGCGGCTTCTGGATTGGCAACAACTACGGCACCGTGGCGCGTTCCCCCCACGAGGGCAAGATGAGCGGCATCATCTCCAACTTCAGCGCCGCCGTGCTGTGGATGCTTCCCGTCTTTTGCGTCCTCATGGTCATCGGCACGATGAACCACGCCGACTTCGCAAAAGAGGCGCGCGAAACGCGCCTTGAGCTGGC
>JAEEGI010015778.1_pt1 | contig 15681 bp, 8 predicted proteins | sample 8958751 | NCBI WGS metagenome assembly JAEEGI01 (sample SAMN16246545, study PRJNA631951) | gut metagenome | biome: gut microbiome; feature: rumen; material: KS-attached | host: Bos | place: Iran: Karaj | collected 2018-10
AAAATTTACTAATGTTCCTATATCAATTCCCATTAATATTATTTGTTTTATAAATTCTAATTTATTCAAATAACAATATAAACATTTTACATCAAAATTTATTTTACTTTCTTCTTTTGGTTCGTTATATTCATATGTTATTATATTGATTTTTAAAAACGATGACAAATCAATTAAGTTTGGTAATATTTTTCCTAAATTTGAATTTGATGATTGAGAAATTAATATTATTCTACTTAAGTCTTTTACATTTTTATTTTTTATGTGAAGACATTGAAGTGTATAATCTTTGTCAAAATATATTTTAAATGCATTAAGTTGAATCCATTTATATTTTTTAATTATATTTTGATATTTAGATATGAATATATTATTTCTAGTTTTAATTTTAGAATTTTTAAAAGTGGTAAGAGGATTAGTTGGAATATCAAAGGTATAATAATCTAAATCATTAATATTTTCTTCATTTTCAAGATTTTCTTCTTTTGAAAAAATGGAACACATTAAAAATTAAATAATTTATGATATATTCAAGTGAATTTAAAAAAAAAATTAGAAAAGTATATATAAATTATTGAATTTTGTGGATTTTTAATTATTTTTATTTATAATGAATAAATTTCATTTTATTCCCCAAAAATACAATTTTAAGAAGTTGTCAAGAGAAAATACTCCAAATAATAAAATTACAAATAAAAGTATTGAATTACCTTCTCCTAAACCAAAAAAAAATAAAAAAAGAAATACAAGAACAAATTCTTATAATTCATATAATTTATATCATAAAACTGAGGATAATCAAAAGAATTTAAATTATTTGATGAATCTCAATAAAAAAATCAAATCAAATTCAAAAGAAAAAGAAAAAGAAACACAAAATATTAATATTCATAATTTTAATAAAATGAATCATGGAATTCCTTTTCATAAAAAGAAAAACAATTCTTTGAAGTGTTTAGAAATTGAAAATCATTTAGACAAACAAATAAATAATATTAATAATGAAAATAATTTACAACAATCCTATTTGATTACATCATCAAATTTGAATCTTAATTTTAATACCCTTGGAAATAATGAAATAAAAAAAAATCATGATTCAAAAAAAAATAATTATCTAACTAATTCAAAAGATAATCCCTCAGATATTACTTCTTTAAGAAATAATATTAATAACAATAAATTAAAATTATCAGAAGAACAAATTAAATTTAAAATTAAAGATATAAATAATCAAATATCTAATTTAATTGATAAAGCAAATAAAAATGAAAAAGACTATATTTTCACTGAAATAGAAAAAAATTATAATTTAATTATATCACACCAAAATCAAGAATTCCAAGATAATATTATTAAAACACTTTTGAATGATAATAAATTTATAAAAGAACAAAATGAAGAATTAAATAAAAAATTTGAAATAATTGAAAATAAAATGGAAGATATAATTAAAGAGAATAAATCTTTAAAAAATGATTTAGCTAATAAAGATATTGAAATTAAAGAACTTCAAAGTTCAATGAGTTATTTTCTGCTTGAATTTAAAAATATTCAAAATTCAAATAATTCTAAAAAAACAAATAATGAAGAAGAAGATTCTATAATAAGTTTAGGTGATAATATAAACATAAATTATGAAAATCTAAAAAATAAACAAATTATTTCAAGCAATGGTTCAGAAAAAACTAGACCAAGTTCTAAATTAAATTTTGAAAAAAATAAACAATAAAAAAGGATAAATTTTCTTTTTTTTGAAGATAAGAAGTTGAAAAAGTGGTTAAAGAAAAAAATAATGTATATACATATATTAAATGGCATTTCTATATATATTATAATTTGAAATTAATTTTTAAATGATAAAATAATTAATGTGGGAATATAGAAATCAAATTTTTTATCTAACATTTAATTTTTATATTTAATTTAATTATTTAATTTTAAAATGAAATTAATTAATTTATTGTTCCTTACTTTATTACTATGTATTGGGATATCAAATCAACAAAAAGGTAAAAAACAGAATAAGAATAAAAATCAGAATTATAATGAACAACATAAAAATGAAGAAATAAATAAAAAAAATAATAATGAATTAAAAGGAAAAAAAAATGAAGAAGATAAAAATAAAAATGAAAATAAAGATACAATAAAAAACATTTTAAAAGAAAATAATGAATTAAAGAATGAAACATTAAATTTAATTAATAATCTGAAAAATAATAATGTAAATAATAGTAATATAAAAGATGATAATTTAACAAAAAACATAAAGGAACAAAATTTCAATTCAAATAATTCACAATTAAAAAATGATGATTTAAATTTAATTATAAATCAAAAAAACGAATCAGTTTCTTTAAATGAATCACAAATTAACAATAAGAATTTAAATATAAGTGAAACCAAAATTATAAATGAATCTTTAATAAAAAATAATACAAATAAAGAAAATATTTCTTTAAATAATACTCAAATAAACAATCATACTTTTCAAACAAATAAATTATTTCAAAATATGAATGTGAATGGGGGTTTGAAAAATGAAAGTAATGATTCAACAGAAAATACATTAAAAAATGATAAAATAAGTAATATTCAACTAAATAATGATACTTTAAAAAAAAATCAGAAAAATAAAGAATTAAATGATACTAAACTAAAAAATGATATTCTAAATAATACTAATCAAAATAATAATAATGAATTTAAAAATAATTTATTAGAAAATAATAATTCAAAAAATGATAATGTAATTTTCACTGAACAAAATTATGATAAAAACAAAAGTCAATTAAATTTGAATAAGTCAAATAATTCTGAACAAAATCATTTTTTCAATCTAACTGAATTTAAAAATTATAGTTTAAATGTTAATGTCCAAAACAATGATTCTTCAATTAATTTATTACAAAATAATAATATTCCAAACAACACAGAAAATAATACTTTAAATTTAAATAATCAAAATATCTCAAATAACAAAGATAAGTTTAATATTATTCTTGATCAAAATAAAAAAGTATTAAATAATTCTATTAATGATACTAAAGTAGATGAAGAATTAAATAGTAATTTAATTAATCAACAAAAAACACTTAATTTATCAAAAAATGAATCATACTCAGTGAAAAATGAAAAAAAATTTGAAGATTTTATAAATAATTTAACTATAAATCAAACACTTAATATTTCAAAAAAAATAGTTAATGAGACGAAAGACAATGAATCAAATATAAAATTCAATGAAACAAAATTCAATCATAAAAATATTTCGAATATAAAAAATATTCTAAATAACACAATAATAAATGATGAAAAAGAGAAAAAAGAATCAAAGAGAACCACCGAAGAAACAGTAAATAATTCTAAAGAACTTAATATGTCAAATAAAAAAAATGAAACTATTATTAATAAACAGATAGAGAAAAATAAAACAAAATTAGAAAACATAAAAAATAAAAATGGAAATTTATCAGAAAATAATAATAATATCTATTTAGATTATCCTCAAAATTTTTTTGGTAAATATGCTTATTTTATAAAAAAAGATATAAACAAATTTATATCTTCTCCATTCGATAATTTTATAATAGTAATTTTTGGATATCTATTTATGTCTTTTTTAATTTCTTATTTTAAATCCTTTCAAGAAAATGAAAGTAATAATCCTGATTTATATAACAATCAAAAAGTATTAAAAGCAATTATACTTAAACAAAGTAATACTAAATTAAATAATCCAAGTTTAGATTTAAATGAAAATGATATAAATGGATTAGATAATTTAAAAAATGAATTAAATGATTTATTGGATATAATTCAACAAAGAAATAATGAAATATCAAGTGAAAATTTAGCAAGAAATAATATTTTATATTTACAAGGTACAATAATGTCAAAAATAAAATCTTAAAACAATAAGAAAATATTTAATGAAATATTAAATTAATTAATTATTAAACAAAATATATATTAATTTTATATCAAAGAAAAATTATAACTTAATTGCGTGCCAAAATTTTTTAAAATTATTACAAAAATTTTTCAAATTTAATTGAAAATTATTCAAATTAAAAAATATAATGAAATCATTTAGTTATATATTTTATTACATAAAATAATTTACAAAGAATATTCATATTTATTTATTTTTTTTCCACATAATTAATTGTAATTATAGGAATATTCTTTCTATTTATACTTTTTAAATGTATTTTTGAATCATTTAAATCTTTTCCAAATGATTTAGATTTGAAATAATCAGGAGACAATGATTTATGATGTTTATAAGGCTTTATAAATAAAACCTTTTTATCAATCGGTGTGGAATTTTTTTTTGTTGGATGATTTCTTTTTTCTAAAACAATTAGATGATTTTTAATCGGCGAAATAGTTTTCTTAACTTTTTGATTATTTTCATAATTAATTCCTTCTAAAATAGACAAATGTAATTGTTTATTATTATCTTCAATATGCAATTTGTTAGTAAATGATGATTTACTATTTATAAAACTATTATTATTTGATTCAAAATTACTAGTAATTAAACTTTTTAAAGTATTATTTGTTATATTTAAATTTTTAAAACTATCCTTAGATATATTAATTATTTTATTATTATATGCTTTATTAATTGAATAATAAATTTTTATTCTTAAAAATTCAAAAATTAAAATTAGATTTTCAATGGCATCAATACATTCTTTAATTGATATATCGTTTCCTAACTCAAACTCATTATCAATTTCTTCTTCATTTGTTTTATCTGTAAATTTTGCATTTAAATTTAATAATAATTCAATGTTGAAGCCTAATAAGTAAATTGATATTTTTTCAATCATTCTTTTATACTCAATTATTTGATCAATATGAACTTTTGGATAAATATTACATAAAAAAGTTGCTATATAGTTAATAATTTCAATTTCAAGTTTTTTAAAATTTGATTCAATATTTTCATTAACATTCTTAATAAAATTTTCATCATTATTTCCATTAGTAATTTCTATAATTTCTGAATTAAAATTATGATTTAAAAAAATTTCATTTACTTTTTGAGGTGAAATACAAAAAGTAACACAATCTTCTAACCAATTAAAAAATAATTCAGAAAAAATTACTATTTTATTATTGTTTTGAAATGAATCCCAATTCCATTCATTTATATCATCAACAATTTTAATCATTTCTTTATAATCTTCTTCAGTAATTTCAAGAGAACCATTTAATGCTTTATATATAGTGTTATTATCATAATTAGCATTCTCATCAAATCTCAAATTATATAACATATCAATACTCATCCAAATAATTTTAGGAATGAAATCATTTTTTTTATTATCATCCATTCCTAAATCACATTGATGTTTAATAAAATAATCGACATCATATTTTTCACTAGTAAAAACTTTTTTTAATTGATTGATAAAAGAATAAAATTTAGAACAATAATTCATTTGAGTATTTTTTTCAATACATTTTTTCCTAATATTCCTTAATTCTAAAACAGCTTTTTCAGTATTAAAATTATAAGCATACATTAAATAGCAAGCAACAACAATTCCAGTTCTTCCATTTCCAGCATGACAATGAACTAAAACTTTTTTACCTTTAATTTTAATCATTTCATATATTTCTTTTATAATATCAAGCATAAAATATAATGAATCAGGAACATCCATATCTTTCCATCCAGATAATTTAACTTTAATACCTTCACTAGAAAAAATCGATGGTGAATAAGAATAACCAGAAACTGGATCTAAAGCGTTGGGACCACAATATGGATGTTCTCCTGGTCTTTGTAAATTTACTATTAAGCCTATATTATTTTCATGAAATTTTTTTATTAAATTATATTTTTCTATTAAGACATTACTTGGTCTTTGAGATGCATATATTTCATTATATATTATATCACAGTTTAATCCTTCTATTGCATATTTTGGATTTGTCTTATAATCTTCACATGGGCACCTTATTCCTCCACAAAATAAACAACGAAATGTATCTTTTAAATCATATAATGATTTTGGGGTTTGATTTATTTTCTTTTTTGTATATGATAGTTTTAAATTTGAGAAATATGGTGAATCATTTTTTTTAGGAGAATTTAAATTAATAGATAAATTATTTATTTGCTTTATATTTTCTAATATTATTGTTCTTTTCTTGTTTTGAAATGGAGCAAATGATGAATTTATATCGTTTAAATTCAATTTTTGGACTTTTTTATTTGTTTTTTTTCGAATTATTAATGATTCTTTTTGTTTTGGACGATTAAATAAACCAAAACAACAAATACATATTTTCATGTATTTTTTAATTATTTTTTTTATATAAAAAGTTAAAGGATTCTAAAATTTATTTTTTATTAAGTATATTTATTTGAAAATATTTCAGTTTTTTCAAAGGTTTTTTTAGTTTTTCTCAATAAGAAAAGTTGTATTTATTTAAATAAAATTTTTAAATAATTATAGAAATATAAATCTGCAAAAATTCAATAAAGTATTATGTTTGTTTTCATCTTCTACTTCTTAAAAATATCTTGTGTTTTTCAGTGAAAAATTCCAATTTTGATAAATATAATTTTAATAAATTAGTTTCTTTATTTCTTGAATTTTTATAAAACAAAAAAATATTATATACTTCTTATCACACTATTAAATTTATATAAATTTAAAATAAAATTTTATATTCCATTTATTAATAAAGATAATATGAAAATCAATATTATACTAATTATCAAATACTCATTCTTAATTGTTCAAATGTCTAATTATTATATTTTAAAGTATTATTATTTAGATGTTATTATAATTTTTATATAATGTAAAAATTAACATATTAAATATATCAACGGACTAAATAAAAATATATATTTTATTTATATTTTTAATTTCAATATAAAACAATATGAAACATCACCAAAAAAGCCAATTAAAACTTTTTTCCAATTAAAATACCTTTTACCTATATTTCCTTTGATAATTTTTTTCAAAAAAAAAAGAATAAATAATAACTAAACAATACTAATAGTTGAATCTAGACATTGCCAAGGATTAAATCCTTTATGATTTCTAACATTTTCATTAGCTCCACTTTTAATTAACATATCAGCCATTTCAAAATTATGATAAACTAAAGCATAATGTAAAGGAGTATTTCCTTTAGACTAAAAAATATTATATAAAATAATAGTTACATTACTTAAATTAGGATTTGCTCCTGAATGAAGTAAAAAATTAACAATTTGAAAACAATTTGATTGAACTGCTAAAGATAATAAAGTATTTCCATTTTGATCATGTAAATTTGGTGAAACTGTATATTGTTCAAAAATTTTTTTAAATAAAGGGAAATTTAAATCTTTTATACTATAAATTAATTTTTCTAATTCATCTTGTAATTTAGATTCTAATATTGATTTAATTTCTATAGTTCTTAATAAAGTATGTTCTTTATTATTTATTAAGGAATCAGTAAATAAATATATATTGTTTTTCCTCATTTCTTGTGATAATGATATTGTTGAAATAGGGGTCATTTCTGTTTTTTTTTTACTGATCATTTTTTGCTTAAAATATTTTCTGAAATAAAAATTTTTTGAAAAAATAGGTCTATCATAATTTTTAACTTCATTTTTATTTTTCATAGTTTTTTTTTTGAAGTATGTCTTTTTTTTAGTTGATTTTTGAGATTTAAATAATTTTTTAAAAATATTTACTTTATTTTCTATTTTATTGCAAAATTTTAATATTGCTGAATGATAATCTATGATTAAAAATCGATTAATAAATTTTAAAGATTTTTTAGTTATTGAAATTATATTAACATTAATTGGTTCAGTTAATTTTTTTCCAAGACTTCTCTGAAGAAAAGAATCACTTTTTGTTACTAAATGATAATATATACTTGATCTTTTTTTTCCATTTAAAGAAAAATTATCTATTAATTTTGATGAAAATTCTTTTTCTAATCTTAAACTTATAGTCTTTGGATTTAAAGTTAAATGAAAATATTTTTCTGATAATTCTAATGCATAATTGAAATTAATAATATTGGTATATTTTTTCTTTATTTTTTTGAATAATTTAATAACATATTTTATAACTAATAACTCTCTTTTTTCCACCTTTAAGGATATTAATATTTTATTTTTATATTGCTTTAAAGTCTTTTTTTTTTCTTCTAATATAAAATTATTTTCTTTTAATTTTTTTTTGATGATTTCTTTTAAATTAGTAACATGATTCCTGATAATGTTTGTTTTTAATGTATTTAATTTATATATATTACTATCATAGAAATTAAACTTTGATAAAAACTTATATTTTTTATTTTTAATTTCAATTTGTGTTGCTTTATTTTTTTCTATTAACTTTTTACAAACTTCTTTCAATCTTATTTTTTTAATATCAAAAGGAGTATCACTTGGTGAATTATCAGATAAATTATTCTCTTTATTTAAATAAGTATTATAATTCGTTAATTTTTTTGTTAAATTTCTACTAAGATTTTCAGTTAATAATCGATTTTTCATACTTCTATTCAACAAAACATTATTATTAAAAAGAGAATTTTTTATATTTTTTGTAATCGGACTATTTAATTTTTTTTTATATTGAATATCATTAATATTTAAATTAATATTAAAATTATTATTATTAATACTGTTATTTTTTAATGTATTATTAATTGAATTATAACTAATAATAGTTAAATCAGTATTATTTTTTTCATTATAAACGGTTTTATTTTTAGGATTTTCCGAAATTTTACTTAATTGAGTTTTATAAACTTTTCTCATATTTTTATCACCTGAAATATTTTCAAAAGAATAATCTTTTTGCATATCAGTTTCAGAAGTAGAAATAAAAGTATTAACAGTTCCTTGTCTATAAGTTTTATTTCGTTTCAAATCCCAAAATATAGGTGAATTATTAGTTTTATGATGAAAAGAATGTGAATGTGGTCTTGAAGAATTATTATTTGTTATTGTTAATGAATTAGAAGATGAATTTGTATTAAAAATTCCAATTGGTTTATCTCTTGAAATTTTTGAAAATATATTAGAAAGTCCAATTGATAAAGCTCCTTTATAATTTCTTCCTTTATATTTTGGTTTTTTCTCAGATAATAAGTTAGAAAAAAAATTTAAATGTAAATTTTGTTTATTGATATTTGATTTTAAATTTTGTATATTAAGTTTTCTAAATGATGGTTCTTCTTTTGTTGGTGATGTTTTTATTCTTTTTATGTTTTGATTTAAATTAAATGATTCTGTTTCTTTTATTTGGCAATTTGATATATTTGAATTGCTTATTTCTTTAAATGATGAAAGTTGAAGAGAAGGACTAAAAAATATTAAATTTTTTTAAAGTATATTGTTTACAGAGATAATTTTTTCAACATTTTTTCTCTCTTCAATTTTTATTTAAAATTTTAATTCATTTTTTGAATTAAGGAAATATTTAGGAAAAATAATAATTTTAAATATTAATGAAAATAAAAAGAACATAAAAATTATTCTTCTGTTTAAATAATAAAAAAAATATAATCCATTTGAAAAATTAAACTCAAATAAAAAAATACATTTCTTTTTTTTTCATTAACTAATTTATTTTAATAAATTTATTCATATTCAACTTAATTAATTTAAATTTAATAAAAATTAAAAAAAAATAAATAAACAATTATTTTGTTTAATAATGTAATTAATATAATATTCGCAGGTGAAGTAAATTTAAAATTTCATTTAAAAATCTAAAAACTATTGTAAAAACCAAAATAAAAAGAAAAATAAATCCAAAATCTAAAAAAAAACCCAAAAATAAATTCCAAAAAACCAAAAAAAAACCTAATTACTAAATTAAGAATAAAGAATATAAAAAACAAGTCAAAAACAAATTTCAAAAAATTACCAAAATTCTTTAAAAAAAAAAAAAATAAATAAAATTTTAACACCACTCCAAAAAATTAATATAAAAGGGTGAAAAGAAAAAAATAAAATATATAAAAAAATGGATAATGCTCAAGTATTGGCAATGATGAAGGAATTGAACCAAGACGAGATAGTGGATCGTATGGGTAAAGCAAAAGAAGATGAATTAAACGCATTTGTAAAGCAAATAAATCACCTTGAAAGAGTATGGCCTGGTGGAATTCGTGAATATATAAAAAGAGCAAAAGTTCTTCTTGAAGATTCTAAAAATGGTAAAAATCCATTAGAAGAATATACACCTTCAGTTCCAGAAGGATTTAATGTTAAAGTAGGAGATGATAAATTTTATGAATTAGAAAAATTAGGTTTTGCTGAAATTAAAGATACTTGCTTTGTCCTTGTTGCTGGAGGATTAGGTGAACGTTTAGGTTACAGTGATATTAAAATTGGTATTCAAAGTAATATGGTTACTTTAGATAGATTTATTCAAGTATATATCAATTATATTTTAGCTTATGAACATAAATTCAAAAAAGAACAAAATTTATGTGAAGATTGGTATATCCCTCTTGCTATTATGACTTCTGGTGATACTCATGAAAGAACTGTTAAGTTACTTAACAATAATTATAATTTCGGTATGAAACCTTTCCAAATTACTATTGTTAAACAAGAAAAATGCCCAGCTATATTAGATAATGATTGTCATTTAGCTGTTAAGAAAGATGTTTTAGAATTAGAAACTAAACCACATGGACATGGAGATATTCATACTCTTCTTTATCAAAATGGTCTTGTTCATAAATGGGTTGAAGATGGTAAAAAATGGTTCCTTTTATTCCAAGATACAAATGCTTTAATATTTAATGCAATTCCATCTGCAATTGGAGTATCTAAACAACTTGGTTTAGCTATAAATACAATTTGTATTCCAAGAAAACCAGGTGAAGCAGTTGGAGCTATATGTAAACTTACTTCAAAAGATGGTAAAGTTTTAACAAATAATGTTGAATATAATCAACTTGATCCATTATTAAAGGCTAAATATAATCCTGCAGGTGATGTTGCTAATGCTGAAGGATTGAGTGATTTCCCTGGAAATTCAAATGTTCTTATTTTCCAATTAGATCCTTATTTAAAAGCTCTTGAAAGAACTAAAGGTTTAATGCCTGAATTTGTTAATCCTAAATATTCTGATGAAACTAAAACTAAATTTAAAAGCCCTACTAGATTAGAATGCTTAATGCAAGATTTTCCCAAATTATTAGTTAATAATGAAAAAGTAGGTTTCTCTTCTTATGAAAAATGGTTCTGTTTTACTACCTGTAAAAATAATTTAAAAGATGGATGTGATAAATTAAAAAAAGGAATCTCAGCTGAAACTGCTTTTAGTGAAGAACAAGATATTTATAATTGGAATATTAAAGTTCTTAAAGATATTTTAGGTAAATTAACTATTGAAAAAACTGAACCTGATTTAGATTTAGAAATTGAAGGTACTCATGTTACTTTTGGACCTAAAGTTATTATTTATCCTTCTTTTGCTTCTACTGTTAGTGAATTAAAAGAAAAAGTTAAAGCCAATATTAAAGTAACAAATAATTCTACTTTAATTTTGAAAAATGATATTGAAATTAATAAAGATGTTGACGTTGATGGTATTGGATGTATATGCGATGAAACTAAAGATTTTAAAATTCATAATAAGGAAAGACATCAATTTGTTCTTCTTAAACCAGGTGAGGGAAAGAATTATGAACAAATTAGAGGTTATACCGTTCATAAACATAACTAAAGTAAATAGAGTTATTTATTTAAGATAATAAAAAAAATTTGGAGTGTTTATTTAATTATTTTTTTATTTTTTAACTTAAAGAGTAATTTAAAAATATTATTTTGCTAATCAATAATTTCTTTAATAATCAAATAAATTATTAAAATTTAAATGATTTCAATCTCATAAAAAATAAATGTAATTTTAAGCTCATTTTATATATAATAACCCAAATTTATGCACAAAATCAATTAATTTTATATCTTTTTTAATTAAATTTAAATCATTTAGGGTTAGATAAACATATTAAAAATTGATTTTTTAATTAATTATTATAAAAATATGATTTATATTATGTGCTCCAAATAATTAACATTTATTATATAATTGATTTTGTATGATTAAAAAATAAGAAGTATTTTGATGATAATAAAAGAATAAATAAGAATAGTAATTTATATTTAATAATGAAATATAAAGATATATAATCTTTAAATAAATAATTATTTATTTGGTATTTTTTCACAAATTTGAAAGAAATTGTTAAACCAAAATTTTATTTTGTAAAATTTTAAAATAAAGATTAGCATAACAAGTCTTGATAAATAAATTACCATTAAAATTATTTTTTCCCAATTTTTTACATAAATTACTTTTATTTCTAGTTCGACAAATATTATTATTATTATGAATAGTTCTCTTTTCTATGATTTTTTATGTTTAATTAAAGTTAAACCAGATATTTTTTTTTTGAGTTTAAAATTACTTTTAATTTTTGAATTTTTTTGAGAATTTTTATGATTTTCATTTTTAATTAAAACTTCCCTTATAAAAGAATTTTTGAAAATACATGAATTATTTTCATTTATTGAATCTTGATTATTATAAAGTCTTTAGTTTTTTTGTTGTTTAAAATATCATTCTCATTTTTTTTTGTGGAATATTATGATAATTATTTACTATATATTCATTATTTAATAATGATTTATTTTCCATTTCCAGGTTTCTTTTTGGGCTTTTAAAAGAAATCTAAAAGATATATTTTTTTGTGTTTAAAACAGATAACATTGGCTTTATTTAGAAAAATATTTTTATCATATCCATTAAATGGTGTTAAACTGACTAAATTGTATTTCATTTAATAATTTTGTATATATTATTTCACAATAAATAAATGTATCGATTTTTTTAAAAAATTAATTTCTTAATTAAAATAAATAAAGAAGTTAAAAACAGAAAAATAAAAAAATAAAAACCATTAATTATATTTTTTTGTTTTTTTAAGATAAAAATCAAACAATTTAAAAGTTTTAATATGATTATAAACCATCAAATAATATTTTCGAATCTATAAATTTTCTAAACAATCATAAAGGAAATAAAAAAGTTATATCTATATTATTATTCAAATTATGAAGAAAGAATATTTTTTAATAACACAATTTTGAGAATTAAATTATTACAATTATAGTTTGTTGATAAAATATTATAACTGTTTTAACTTTTTCATTTTTCAGAAAACCTAATTAAAATTTATTGATTTAATTTTGTGATTTTCTACTTTTCTTAGTGTTTTTATTATTTTTTGGTATTTTTGATTTATATTGAAAAAACAATAATATTTGTTGGTTATTTATAATATATATATTTTAATATATAGATTATTTTTTTCTTATTTGTATTACAGATGAAGGAAATAAACCTTCTTGTTCTAATGTATTTGTCATTTGATTATATATTTTATATGGGAATCCTTGGATTAGATCAAAATCATATCCTATATTCGTATATTTTATAAACTTATATAAACTTTCAACTAAATCTTCTTTTAGGAAATTTCTTTCTAAAGTTGTTTGATTAGTATCTGGAATTATAAATTTAATTTTTACAATTCTGTTATTATTAATATCTATTGGTTCTGGAGTCAAAGAAAAATTTTTGTATTGATTGAACTTTATTATTTCTTTTATTGAATTTTCATTTAAATTATCATCTTTTAATGATGATAATAAGCAATTTGGGTTTAAGAGTTTTTCTCTCTTTAAAGATATTATCAATAATAAAAATGTAAATGGTTCATAATTTTGATTTAATTTATTTATTTCTAAATAGTATAATAAACTTTTTACAAAAATACAACTTTTTTTTCTATAAATTTCTTTATAAGAATTGATTAATATATTATTTATTTCATTGTCTTTTTTAATTTCATTAAAAATTCTTAAATTATTTTCATCAGAATAAATTACAATAAAGCCTAATTTATCATTTAAATAATTCTTTAAATTATTGACATTTATTGAATCACTTCTGAAAGATTCTTGAATTGGTAAATTAAGAGTTATCTGAGAATTTTCAATACTTTCAGTACAACATGAAAGAAAAGAAAACATTATTTAAAAGTTTTTAAATTAAAAAAAATAATTAACTCCGAAAAAAAGAAAAAAATATAAAAATAATTTCAGTTTAAATATAATAAATAATAAACAATTTTTTGTTGTTTCTAATATTTTTCATAAATTATAATTAGAAATAACATAAAAAAAGGAATTTACCAATTTACAATTCCTATGATTAAATAATAATTAGAAAAATTTTTCTCAATTAATATTAAATATTTTTTTTTTCCTACCTAAAAAAGTATTTTTAAATACTTTTTTTTTATTTCCTTTACTTAAAAGGAAATATTCGCACATATTTTTAGCAACATAATCATATAATGATGCAATTTTTTGTCCATCTTTTAAGAATATTTTTTCAAAATCTTTTTTATATAAATCACTTTCGATATATATTGTATAAACATTTTTAAAAGAAGAATTATATATTTCGGTAAATAAAGCTAATCTTCCTTTTTTAATTAAGTCTTTTTTTAAAATTTCATCATATGTGGGAAGTAGTTTATATTCATAATAAATTTCACCGATAGATTTTGCTAAGTATTTTTTATTAAAATCGATTTTTATATTCGTTATAAAATTTTGAGGTAATCTCTCTATTAAAAGATTTAAACTTAATTTTAAAACTTCATGTATTGCTTTTAAACATTTTGATTTTGCTTTTTTTAAAAGACTATCAATATGAGTTTTCCTAGAATCATCTATTCCTAATTTTATTCTTAAATTATTAAAATTTATATGAAATGAATGAGAAAAAGAATTCTTAATATAAGTATAATCTGAATTCTCTTTGAATAACTTAAAATAAATTTTCTTTGGGTTAATGTTTTTAGTAAAATCATTATCTTGACATAAAGTATTTTTTTTGAAGATACTCTTTTTATAAAGATGAAAAGAATTATTATTTGGAAGATTATTATTATTTGATGTTATTTTATTATTTTTTATGAGTGTGTCTTCATCTTTTGATAAGTTCTCATCATTCGAAGAAAGGTGAAATTTTTTTATAATATTTGGATTCATTTATATTTAATTATTATTAATGAAATTATTTTTCGATATTCTATTTTTATAATTTATTTTTTTATTTTTTAAGAAAAAGTTTTACGTAGAATGAAGTTTTTTTTAATTTATTTTATTTTAATTAGTGTATTTTACTTTGAATACATTATTAAAAAGATCATTTTAAATTTTGAAAAAAAAAAGTTGATGGAAGAATTATATTATTTCAACTTCATTTTTTAATTAATCAAAATATTTCTGGTTTCTCTTTAAATATTTTTACATGTTTTTAAATAAATTCTAATCAAAAATTTTGTTTTTATTTGATAATCTTGAAATAATAATGTAATGATAATTTAGTGTAAATTAAATATAATTCTTAAATATAATAAAATTAAAATTTTCATATGAAAAAGAATAAAAATTAATTGATTTTTAATTGTTATTTATTTTTAATAAAAATTAAAATTGATTACCTAAATAAATATAATAATATATATAAATGACTATATTTACTTTTTATTTTTTTAATAATTTATATACAAATTTATTTTAAGAAT